>ENA-OQHR01000073-OQHR01000073.1-human-gut-metagenome-genome-assembly--contig:-NODE-73-length-88955-cov-5.741432_pt1 | contig 88955 bp, 68 predicted proteins | sample MGYA00242566_ERZ504725 | MGnify/ENA primary metagenome ERZ504725 (study PRJEB26092, sample SAMD00036217) | human gut metagenome | host: Homo sapiens | study: EMG produced TPA metagenomics assembly of... | reverse complement strand
GAATTACGAAAACAGAATATTCCGATCCGCCAGACACTGGAGATTTACCGTTCTGCTGTCCGCTATCTGGTCGAAGTGTATGAATCTGTGTGGGAAGAACTGGCCCAAATTGAGGAAAGTAAGAAACGTTTCAATGCAGCGGAACATCTGGTGCATACAACGAAACGGAATCCGGCCCGGTTTGATTTTGATTTCTGCTTTCCCAAGATGCCATCCTATTTCAGACGGGCGGCAGTCCAGCATGCGCTTGGGAGTGTATCTTCTTATCGGACGCGTCTGGAACAGTGGAAAGCAGAGGGACAGAAAACAGGAAAGCCGTATCTGAAAAGTGAGCAGTATGCCATGCCTGTTTTTTACCACGATGTCATGTACCGTGAAAACACAGAAGAGAAAGATGCGGCCTTTTTAAAACTGTACGATGGCCATGACTGGAAATGGTTTGCTGTGCGGCTGAAACATACGGATATGGAATATTTAAGAAAACACTGGTCGGGCAAAAAAGCTTCGGCGCCAACATTGGAGAAAAAGCACGACAAATATTTCCTGCGTTTTACGTATGCGGAAGAGGTATCTTTAAACCGGACACCTGTCAAAGAACAAACGATCTGCAGTGTGGATCTCGGCATCAATACGGATGCAGTCTGTACCATCATGCGTCCAGACGGAACTATCCTGGGAAGAAAGTTTATTAACTTTCCCAGTGACAAAGACCGGATGTACCGTGTGCTGGGACGGATCCGAAGATTTCAGCGGGAACATGGATCGCGTCAGGTGCAGGGAAGATGGGCATATGCAAAACGTCTGAATACAGAACTTGGTAAAAAGATTGCCAGGGAAATCGTTTTCTATGCATCAGAAAATAGGGCAGATGTGATTGTTTTCGAATATCTGGAAATGAAAGGAAAACTTTCCGGGAAGAAAAAGCAGAAACTGCAGATGTGGAGAAAACGTGATATCCAGAAACGGTGCGGACAGCAGGCACACAGAAAGGGAATCCGAATTTCCCGGATTTGTGCCTGGAACACGAGCAGGCTTGCCTTTGATGGATCAGGAGAAATTGCCCGTGATATACGGGATCATCGTCTGTGTACGTTTCAGACTGGAAAAAGATACAACTGTGATTTGTCAGCATCGTATAATATCGGAGCGAGATATTTTATCCGTGAAATTTTAAAACCCTTGCCGGAAACGGAAAGGTCTTTGCTGGAGGCAAAAGTTCCTGCAGTAAAGCGTAGAACCTCATGTGTTTATGCAGATCTGAGAGAACTGATTTCAGAAATGGAACTGCGTAAAGCAGCATAAACACAGGCAGATATGCAGTGGATTACCTGTTATGTGGAAACCTGCCGTATCCGGCATGGAAGAAGCACATATCTGTGCAAAATCTAAGTAACAGGCGTATCCGCCGATATTTGGTCTGCCGCTTAAAGCGGCCGGAAGCACGTGACTTTAGTCATGTGAGGTTCACTAGCGGTAGAGAATTTCTATAAGGGATGTTGTTGCTTTTTCTTTGATTTAAATCGAATGCATAAGAAAAATGTAAGAAAATTTTCACCAAACGTCATAGATTTTCAGAAGAATATATGGTAGTATAGGGCTAACAAAAAAGTATGTGAAAAAAATAACAAAGCGGAAAGGAGATGCAGGTGTATGAATAAAAAATTAGCAGGTATTTTTGCAATGTGTGCTCTGTTGCTGACTGGATGTCAGGGAGCGAAAGAGAGCAGCAAGGAAATTACGCCGCCGGATACCGGATGGGGGAAAACGGTGGATGAAGTGCTTGCCGACTGGAATCTGGATCGGGACCAGGTGGAAATTTTCTCCGAAACTAACAGTGCAGCCGCGATCGCAGTAGATACAGAAGCCACTGTTTTCGGCGAGCAAACTTCCAGAGTCATGTTTCAGTTTATCAACCTCGATCAGACCGGAGCGACGGGAAAACCAGTATTGTGCGAAGTAGACATCACCTACCCGGATGATGCCGATATGGATACCGTGAAAAAAGAGATGGAAAAATCCTACGGAAGTTCCAAAGACTCCATTACCCGCTATGAGCTGTACCAGTCGCTGGGCGACGATCAGCTCCCGGAATACACTTACAAAAAAGCAGATCAGCTTGCCGTCTGGTCCGGCGAGAGCCTGAAAGATGCGATTCCTTCCGATAAGAGCACCGAATACGAAACCGCCTGGGAAGCATACCAGCCTGGCCTTACCACCGACAACTGGGAGAACTACACCGAACAGGCAAGCATGGCAACCGCCGTATGCGCATACGGCGCAGAAGCATTTCCAATGTTTGAAAAAAACGGTGTCAGCCTCGAAGCTTATCCGGGACTGGTATATGAGCAGGTGAAAAAGTAATATGAAATGTAACTATTCAGAGCCATGCGAAATGGAAGAAAATCGTGAATCATGCTTGCATGAATGAACGGTTTTCTGGAATTTCATATGGCGAGAAGCAACATCGAGATGCAGCGCAAGCGGAATCGAGATGGGGTTCTGAATAGTTACTATGAAATAAGAAAGTCATAAACTCCCGGCAGTGCCGGGAGTTTTTCCGTGCATAGGGAGAAGGAAAAGAGTGTGTCCCGGAAAAATTCATGATATACTGAAAAGAGAAAATTCAACTTTTGGAAGGTTCCCGGAATGTCTGTTTTGGAAGAGAGGTGATTTCCTTGAAACGTATGAAAAAGAGAAAAATCACTGTGTTAGCTGGAGTGATCCTTTGCGTGATTGCAGGATGTCTGGTAAAAAGAATGACGGCGGTGTATACACAGAAAGAAAATCCCATTGGTCCTGAGCGGGGTACGACAGATGTTTTCCTGACGGCAGCAGATTTCATCTCAGAAAAATCGGATCAGGAACTGCTGCAGGAAATCGAAACCTTTGATACGGACAAAGCCGAGATGATTTATCTTTATATCCCGGAAGACACCGGAGCCGGAATGTCCTTTGCGATCACGCGCGAGGATCATCCGGAGGAGATGGACGAAATTCTCTCGACCATTTACGGAGAAAAAATTTCCTGCCAGAAGCCAAAACAGGTATTCAACATGACAGAGAGGATTTTGTATGATTATAACTGGTATGTTCTGATCTACGATCATGAGATGAATCAGATGGCGCTTGTATTTCTGTATTCCGATGATGTGATTGTATACAATGGTCATGTACTTCAGACAACAGAAACGTATGATGAAAGCATTCGCCCGTGTATTTTAAAACTGAAAGAGGAGAATCAGGAAAAACTGAAAAGCGGAGAGGCAACACAAAGAAGGGTTGCGATTCCATAGAAAAATAGAGAAAAGCGTGCCTGGAGAACAGACACGCTTTTTAACGTCATGCAGAATGAAAAAGTCTGATGAATATTTGGAAGTACGATTTTAATTTGCACAATTCCGCTCACACAGGAACGCCAGCCCTTTCAGCAGAAGGTTCGGGTCATAGATATGAGGATGTAAAACGAGCGGTTCGACGAAGCGTGCCGCGCCGCCGGTGAGGATGAGGGTGGCGGGGGAGCCGAGTTCGGCTTCGATGCGCTGGACCATTCCGTCGAGCATCGCGGCCATGCCGACGATGGTGCCGGAGAGAATGCATTCTTCGGTGTTTCTGCCAATGATGCGTTTCGGGATCTGGAGGTCGAGCCGCGGGAGCTGGGCGGTCCGCTCGGAGAGGGCGCCAAGTCCCATATCGAGTCCCGGTGCGATGGCGCCGCCGCAGAAGACGCTGTTTTCCCGGATGACATTGAAGGTCGTCGCTGTTCCAAGATCCACGGTGATGACCGGCAGCGGATAATGTGCGGCGGCCCAGGCTGCATCAACGAGGCGGTCGCGGCCTACTTTTTCCGGTTCCGGGATGGAAAATGTCATGCCGAGATCACTTTCGGATGTGACGAGCAGCGGTTCTGTGCCGAACAGATTACGGACACATTCCTGCAGAAGCGTCAGAACCGACGGAACAACGCTGGAAATGATGACGCCCCGAAAGTCGGACGGGGAAAGATTCTTGTCTTCAAAAAGCTGCTCGATCGCAGATTCATACTGGCTGGCAGACCAGGTGTGGTTGATGTCAATCCGGGCTGTGAATTCGAGGGAATACGCTTGCTGCGGTGCGATCCGGACGCCGCCGAGCGTAACGGTTGTGTTCCCGATATCAATGGCTAAAATCATAAAAATACCTCGCGATTATTTTAAAAGTAGAGCTCTTTTGTCCTTTTATTATAAAGCCTTTTTGCATCAATGGCAAACAGGATTGGTTGTAATCTGTTTTTCTGTCTGCTATACTTAAAACTATCATAGGAAAAAAGTTGCTTCGAGGCAGCAGAACGGAGTTACAATGGAAAATCTTGACGGAAAATGTGTTGTACTTGGTGTGACAGGCGGAATTGCCGCCTATAAAATGGCAAATGTGGCGAGCGGTCTTCGGAAAGCCGGAGCAGACGTGCATGTCATCATGACCGAAAACGCGACGCAGTTCATCACCCCGCTGACGTTCGAGACGCTGACCAACAACCGCTGCGTGGTCGATACGTTTGCGCGTGATTTTAAATATGAGGTGACGCATATTTCGCTGGCAAAAGCGGCGGATCTGATTATGATTGCCCCGGCTACCGCCAATGTGATTGCAAAAATGGCACACGGCATTGCAGATGATATGCTGACAACGGTGGTGCTCGCAGCGAAGTGCAAAAAGCTGGTCGCTCCGGCGATGAATACGGCGATGCTGGAAAATCCGATTACGCAGGATAATCTGGCGACGCTGAAAAAATACGGTTTCGGCATCATCGAGCCGACCGTGGGAATGCTGGCGTGCAAGGACGTCGGAAAAGGAAAACTGCCGGACCCGGAGGTGCTGCTCGATTATATCGCGATGGAGCTTGCCCGCGAAAAGACGCTCGCTGGTGTGCGTGTCACCGTGACTGCAGGCCCGACGCAGGAATCCCTCGATCCGGTGCGGTATCTGACGAACCATAGCAGCGGCCGCATGGGATACGCGATTGCGCGGGAGGCGATGCTCCGCGGCGCGCAGGTAACGCTGATTTCCGGCCCGGTTTCATTAGCCCCGGTTCCAGGCGTTGCGATGCGACCGGTGACGACGGCGAAGGACATGCTGGAGGCGGTGCGGGAGACATTGCCGGAGACGGATATTCTGATTAAGGCGGCCGCGGTTGCTGATTACCGGCCTGTGACGGTGGCGGATCAGAAAATCAAAAAGAAGGACGGTGACATGAGCATTCCGCTGGAGCGCACCGACGATATTCTGGGATGGGTGGAAAAGAAACGTCATCCGGGGTTGTTTGTGTGCGGCTTCTCGATGGAAACCGAGAACATGGTGGAAAACTCGCGTGCAAAGCTGGAGAAGAAGCATCTGGACATGATCGCGGCAAACAATTTGAAGACAGAGGGTGCCGGCTTCGGTGTGGCGACGAATGTGGTGACGCTGATCACGAAGGACGGCATCAAGGAGCTTCCGCTGATGGGAAAAGACGAAGTGGCTGGCTGCCTGCTGGACGAGATTGCGGCACGGCGGTGATCTTATCGGAATCCGGCATATTTTTTCGTTTCCTGGTTGACGCGGGAAAAATGAATGCGTTATAATAAGCACAGGCGCAGCGGCGCACTTTACTTTTACGAAAACAACGAACGACAGGATAGATAAACGTGGAAACGGAAACAGGGGAAGGCTATGCAGAGCTTTCTTCCGTTTCTGTTTCGTTTTTTTAAGGAGAAATTCGGATATGATATTTGAAACACATGCACATTATGACGATGAGAAATTTGATGAAGACCGCGCAGAGCTGCTTTCCTCGATGCAGGAAAACGGGATCGGGCGTATCATCAATGTCTCGGCAAATCTGGAATCACTGGAAAATACAAGAAAACTGATGGAAGCGTATCCGTTCATCTACGGCGCGTTCGGCCTTCACCCGGATGAGGTGGGCGATCTGAACGAGGACGTGATGGCGCGGATGCGGGAACTCTGCCGCATGGAAAAGGCGGTCGCGGTCGGTGAGATTGGCCTTGACTATTACTGGGACAAGGAGAATCATGAGAAGCAGGAATACTGGTTCCGCCGTCAGATTGCGCTTGCTCGGGAAGAAAAACTTCCGATGATTATTCACAGCAGGGAGGCGGCGGCCGATACGCTCCGCGTCATGAAAGAAGAAAAATCGGAGGAGATCGGCGGCGTCATTCATTGTTTTTCCTACTCTGTGGAGATGGCAGAGGAATACCTGAAAATGGGATTTTATCTTGGCATTGGCGGCGTGGTGACGTTCAAAAATGCAAAGAAGATCAAAGAAGTGGTTCAGATGGCTCCGATGGAGCGCATTCTGCTGGAAACAGACAGTCCGTATCTGGCACCGGTTCCGTACCGGGGAAAACGAAATTCATCTCTGTATCTGCCGTACGTTGTGCAGGAGATCGCAGAACTCAAGGGAATTTCGGAAGAAGAAGTCATTGAGACGACAGAAAAAAATGCGGTCAGACTGTTTCGAGCAGAGGAATAGGAAGCGATATCAGAGGTGTTTCTTCTGTTTTATTTGTTCGGATCAATTCCGTCTGGCCGGACAAATTGAATAGGAGAAAGCGAAAATGGTTGATAAAACAATGATGGGCGACAAATGCGCCGAGCTGGTGCGCGCCGCGATGATCGGTGCGCTCGCAGTGACACTGGGAAACCCGACAGCCGTTTATGCAGCAGAAGAGGAAACGGCCGATCCGGGACAGATTGGAATTGAGATTGCAGGGGAAGCAGCCGTTGGGGCTGCTTCTTTTTGCGTGGAGGAAGATGCGGCGGAGGAGGCACCTGCGGAAGCGGAAGAGGTGACAGAATCGGAAGGTACGCAGAATGATGAGATGGAAGAGGAAAGTGGATCCGAGGGAAAAGAAGATGAGACAGTCCCGGAGGAACCGGAACCGCAGGAGCCTGACGGCGGAGAGAATGCAGGAATGACGGAACCGGGAAAAACGGGCGAGACAGAGCCAGAGGGGCCGGAAAATGCAGAACCGGGAGAGGCAGGCGAGACAGAGCCAGAGGAGCCGGAAAATCCAGAACCGGGAGATCAGGGAGACATGCCGGAAACACCGGGAAACAGTGAAATGGATGGACCGTGGCCGGGCGAAGGGGAAGATATTTCCAACGATCCATGGCCGGGGCAGGAAGAAATCGGCGGCGGAGATGGGGAGCAGATGGAACCGCCAGCCGCCGAGGCTGAACCCGTCTTTTCGGCAGAGCAGGAAGCTGAGCGCACGCGGGAAAGCTACAGTGAGTGGCAGGCGGCAGAAGCTGAAAAAGTCACGATTTCCCGTATGCCGTGGCTGTTTCATACGGTTGAAAAAACATATGCTATCGCCGATGTGAATTCCTGGCTTCACGTCCGCGAAGGAAAAGGCACAAATCAGAAAATCGTCGGAATCCTGCCGAAGGGAAGCCTCTGTTATATTTTAGCGGATGCGGATTCTGACTGGGTTTATGTGGAATCCGGCGATGTCCGTGGATTTGTCTGCGCGCGGTATCTCCTGCGCGGAGAAGAGGCTGAAAAAGAGGTAAACCGTTGGCAGGAGGAAAGTTTTCCCATGGCGGAAATGTGGGTGAAGCCATGGAATAATAAGGCGTACACCTATACATATGCAACGACGAGAACACTTCTTTCTTCTGACGAAGCGCGCGGCGAGGTCCTGCAGTACGCGAAAAAATTCCTGGGAAATCCGTACGTCTGGGGCGGGACGAGTCTTACAAACGGCTGCGACTGTTCCGGCTTTGCCCAGCAGATTTTTGCTAATTTCGGGTATACCCTTCCGAGAACCTCACGCCAGCAGGCGAAAGCTGGAACACGCATTCCGGTGCAGGAGGCAAAGCCTGGTGATCTGCTGTTTTACCAGCGGGAGAGCGGGTTTATTTACCATGTCATGATTTATCTCGGTGATGGAAAAGTAATCCACGCTGGAAGCGAGGCGACGGGGATTCTGATTTCAGATTTTAACTATGAGAAATCGACAGAATTTGCTGTGCGGGTGATTTCGGAGGAAATACGTGAGAGCAAAATAGAAACGGGAGATGTGGATAATGGGAGAAAAGAAGGAAACTCTGTGGATAACCAGACAACAGAAAACGGGAATGGTGGAAAACAGAAGGCGGGAGCAGAAAATGTGCAGAATACAAGTGCAGAAAACAGTACCGCAGGTGATCGGTTGGAAAGCGCTTCGGGAAAATATCTCGGCAATTTTAAACTGACCGCTTACTGCAACTGCGCCGTCTGCTGTGGCCGCTGGGCGGGCGGCCCGACCGCATCCGGAAAAATGCCGGTGCAGGGCCGGACCATTGCAACCGGCGTTCTGCCGTTTGGAACGAAGCTGAATATCGGCGGAAAAATTTACACGGTCGAGGACCGCGGCACGCCGTACGGCCACATTGATATCTATATGGAACGCCATGCAGACGCAGAGGAGTTCGGCGTGCGCTACGCGGATGTATATCAGTCAGAAGAAATCTGATAAAATTTGCCGATCACGGCGGCATGTGCATCCGTGCCGTGGCCGATATACGGAGTCTTTGCAATCGGGAGATCCGGTCCGGCCGCCTGGCGGACAAGCTGCGGCATATCCGGCGTCAGCTGGTCGCGTTCCATCTGGGAAAATGTTCCGAGGAGAATACCATTGATCTGTTCAAAGGCATGCATCATTTTCAGCTGGGACAGAAACGTAACCATCTGCGGAACGCCGCCGCCCATGGCTTCGAGGAGCAGGATTTTTCTGCGGAAATCCGGCTGAAAATCCGTTCCGGCGAGCTTCAGAAAACAGCGGATATTTCCGCCGATCATTACACCTTCCATGTGATCGCCCTGCAGAAATGTGCAAGGGAGGTCGAAGAGGCTGGGAGACTGCCCGGAAAAAGCGTTTTGGAACAGAGTGATCTGTTCGGCGCTGTGGTCGTACAGCAGATTTCGAACCTGATACAGCATCGACTCATTTCCAGTCGCAGTCGTGACAGCATTGACAATCGTCGTGAGATCACTGTATCCCCAGAAGCGCTTGCCGGAGGCGGCGATGACAGAAAAATCCAGATACGGCAGAACTTCATTCGCCATATCGCCGCCGGAAACATCAAAAATATCCGTGATTTCTGGGTCACAGTAAAGGTTCATCAACGCATCCGCCCGCTCTGCGCCCGTGCCGGAAAAGCCGGAACCGTTGTCGTAGAGGCAGGGGCTTAAAACAGGATCGAAGCCCAGCTCCCGCAGAATCTGACAGAGACGCGCCAGATCGGCGGAAAAGGAAGGATGCATGGGGTTGGAGCAGGCGGTAATACCAATTTTATGAGACATAAAGATTCCTTTCTCGGAGTAAAACAAGGCAAAATCTGCATTTTCGTGGCACACCGGTACAGCTTTTTCTTTGAATTTGCAAAGCAGATTTAGAGATCGCCGGTGTTTGCAGAATGCCGTTTTGGACAAAAATTATAAAGCTTTGAGGTCATCAATCAGTGTCTGCACTTCCTCTTCCGTCGTTGCCCAGCTGGTGCAGAACCGCGCAATATTTCCGCCGTCCGCGGATTTCCCCATTGGCTCGAAAATATAGCGTTTTTCCAGAGTTTCCTTCTGCGCATCGGTGAGAATCACAAACTGCTGATTCGTAAAACTCTCCACCCAGAATGGAATCCCCTGCGCCGCAAATGCTTTGCGGAGTTTCATGGCAAGTTCATCGGCGCGGCGTGTCGCAGTGAAATAAAGATCATGCCCCAGCAGGCAGTGGAACTGCAGTCCGAGCAGCCATCCCTTTGCGAGGACAGCGCCGTTCTGTTTCATGTAGGCTTTGAACCGCTTTTTCAGCGAGTCAGCTGTAAGCACAACGGCCTCACCAAACAGCGCACCGCATTTCGTTCCGCCGAAATAGAAAACATCTGTGAGAGCAGCGAGATCCTCGAGAGAAACATCATTCTTTTCTGATCCAAGCCCGTATCCAAGCCGTGCCCCGTCCACAAACAGATACATATCATACTTCCGGCAGACCTCGTGAATCTTCGTCAGCTCCTGCAGCGAATACAGCGTTCCCTGCTCAGTCGGAAATGAAAGATATACCATCTTCGGCTCCGTCAGATACTCCGGCTCACCGCCTTCATAATAAGCCGCCGCACACGCCGCAATCTGTTCCGCCGAAATTTTACCATCCGTATTCGGCAGCTCCAGAATCTTATGCCCGGTATTTTCAATCGAAGCCGCCTCATGGCAGTTAATATGTCCGGTATCCGCCGCAATCACACTCTGCACCGGCGAAAGCGCTGCCGCCGTCACAATAAAATTCGCCTGCGTCGCCCCCGGAAAAAAATGAACCGCCGCATCCGCACAATGAATCTTCTCCCGAATCAGCTCCGCAGCCTTCTCACACCATTCATCCTCCCCATATCCACCATAACTGTTCCCATTAATAGCCCCCAGCGCCTCCAGAATCTCCGGGTGCGCACCGTGATTGTAGTCATTATTAAATCGTATCATCAGTTTATGTTCTCCTTAATTTGAATTTGAAAAATGCTGTTTCCATTATACGGCATCTGAAGGAAAACAGCAATTGGAGAACAAAAAGAGAAAATGCAAAAAAATGCAGAAGGAGGATTATCTGCATCGTACAATATTGGAGCAAGATATTTTATCCGTGAAATTTTAAAACCCTTACCGGCAACGGAAAGGTCTTTGCTGGAGGCAAAAGTTCCTGCAGTAAAGAGTAGAACCTCATGTGTTTATGCGGATTTGAGAGACTTAATTTCAGAAATGGAACTGCGAAAAGCAGCATAAACACAGGCAGATATACCGTGGACTACCTGTTATGTGGAGACCTGCCGTATCCGGCATGGAAGAAGCGCGTATCCGCGCAAGATCTAAGAAACAGGCGTATCCGCCGATATTTTGTCTGCCGCCTAAAGCGGTCTGAAGCACGTGACTTTAGTCATGTGAGGTTCACGATTATAAAGGAGCCAATAACAGGGCATACTATTCTATTTTTCATGCAATTAAGGCAGTACATGCTGTAAGCGGTAAAGCATATAAAAGGCATAAGGATGCTGTGGCTAACTTCAATAAGGATTATGTGAAAACATCAGTGTTTCCAAGAGAAATGGGAAGGAAAATCGGACAGGCAGAAGAGATTCGCCATGCCAGCGATTATGATGATTTTTATATTGCAAGTAAAGAAGAATCAGAACGGCAGATTTCAGTTGCAGATGAATTTATAATTCTGGCAGAAAAATATTGTATGGAACAGCTTGAAAAACAAAAGGAAAATTGAAATGAACGAGGATGCCCCTCAGGGTTTGAAGCCCTGAGGGATATTTTATGTAAAAGTATATTATTCTAATAAGCGCAACGGATGCTCCACATACCACAATGGAAATATTATAGCTGAGGAGATTCCGCCGGAATTGCTTTCTTATATGGAAGAAGTATTACCGGAAAAGAAGGAGCTGGATACGGAAATTGTTCTGGATACAATGATAAATGTAAATGAATTTTTGAAGAACTAATGTTCGCATCATATATACAATTTTAAATTTCCATGATATAATATCTCTTACATTTGAGTGTTAATTCGTCCACGTTAGTTTTACTACTTTTTATCAGTCTATAAAATATCGGGTGGTGAACAGAATTCGTCGAGAGGCATATTCGGCTAAAATCAGAGAATGTGCTTCGACGAATTTCTGACTGATAGACGAACTTTTTTGATATAAAAACCAGGAGGTGCTTTTTTGCAGAATTCACAACAAATATTCAAATTACACTCCGAATACCAGCCTACAGGCGACCAGCCCCAGGCAATCGAAAAACTGGTCAAAGGCTTTCAAGAAGGCAATCAATGCGAGACTTTGCTGGGCGTTACAGGTTCCGGCAAGACCTTTACCATGGCAAATGTTATTGCACAGTTAAATAAGCCAACCTTGATCATAGCGCACAATAAAACACTTGCAGCACAGCTGTACGGTGAGTTTAAGGAATTCTTCCCTGAGAATGCAGTAGAATATTTTGTCTCCTACTACGACTACTACCAGCCGGAGGCTTACGTGCCGTCTTCGGATACGTATATTGCGAAGGACTCTGCGCGGAACGATGAGATTGATAAGCTGCGGCTTTCCGCGACTTCTGCACTGAGTGAGCGGAACGATGTCATTGTGGTTTCCAGTGTTTCGTGTATCTATGGAATCGGAAGCCCGAAGGACTACATGGAGATGATTATTTCGCTCCGCCCGGGAATGGAAAAGGACCGGGACGATGTGATCCGGCAGTTGATTGATATTCAGTATGACCGGAATGATATGGATTTCCACCGCGGTACGTTCCGCGTGCGCGGTGATGTATTGGAGATTTTTCCGGCGGAGGAGACGGACAAGGCGGTGCGCGTCGAGTTCTTCGGGGATGAGATTGACCGTCTGGTGCAGATCGATACGCTGACGGGTGAAATCTTATGTGAACTGAACCATATCGCAATCTTTCCGGCCTCCCACTACGTTGTGCCGATGGACACGATCCTGAAAGCAACAGGCGAGATTGAAAAGGATATGGAAGAGCAGGTGAAGTTCTTCAAGCACGAGGGAAAACTGATCGAGGCCCAGCGCATCGAGGAGCGGACCAATTTTGATATTGAGATGCTCAAAGAAACCGGCATCTGTTCCGGCATCGAAAACTATTCGCGTTACCTCTCCGGATTAAAGCCAGGCGAGCCGCCCTACACACTGATGGACTATTTCGGAGATGATTTCCTCATCATCGTGGATGAGTCGCATAAGACTGTTCCGCAGATCCGCAGCATGTATGCCGGCGACCAGTCGCGGAAATCGACGCTGGTGGACTATGGATTCCGTCTGCCGTCCGCAAAAGACAACCGCCCGTTGAACTTCGGCGAGTTCGAGGACCGGATCGATCAGATCCTCTTCGTATCTGCCACGCCGGGCGACTACGAGGCAGACCACGAGCTGCTGCGCGCCGAACAGATCATCCGCCCGACCGGCCTTCTCGACCCGGATGTCGAGGTGCGCCCGGTGGAGGGACAGATCGACGATCTGATTTCGGAAGTAAAGAAAGAAACTGAAAAACACAACAAAGTTCTCGTGACGACGCTGACGAAGCGTATGGCAGAGGATCTGACCGACTATATGAAAGAGGCCGGCATCCGCGTGCGCTACCTGCACTCCGATATCGACACCCTGGAACGGACCGAGATCATCCGTGATATGCGTCTCGATGTCTTCGATGTGCTCGTCGGCATCAACCTTCTGCGTGAGGGTCTCGACATCCCGGAAATCACACTCGTGGCGATCCTGGATGCCGATAAAGAAGGTTTCCTGCGTTCCGAAACCTCCCTGATCCAGACCATCGGCCGTGCCGCGCGAAACAGCGAGGGCCATGTTATCATGTACGCCGATGTGATGACCGATTCCATGCGACTCGCGATCGACGAGACGAAGCGCCGCCGTGCCCTGCAGGAAGCCTACAACAAAGAACACGGCATCACTCCGACCACCATCAAAAAAGCCGTCCGCGATCTCATCAGCATTTCGAAAGAAGTGGCAAAGACAGAAGAAAAGATGGAAAAAGACCCGGAGTCCATGAGCCGCGAAGAACTGGAAAAACTGATCGGCCAGGTACAGAAACAGATGAAAGCCGCTGCCGCCGAACTCAACTTCGAAATGGCCGCCGAGCTGCGTGACAAAATGATCACACTGAAGAAGAGCCTGGATGACATGGAAGAATAAAAAATCAGAAATAAAAAAGAAGAAAAGAGCATGAAAAAAAGCGTGCCGGAAAAGCGACAGAAAACTTTCCGGCACGCTTTTTTGCGTCCGATTTTGATTCCTTCTTGTTCAGAATTGACGCAAAATAAGAATACCATTATAATATAAAATACGACCAAACGGTCGTATCAAAACGAAAAACACAAAAATAAAAAAGACAACAATAAAAAAATTAATCGCCGAATTTTCTCTTTTTACTGGAGACACTCAGCAGATAGTCGACCGAGCAGTCATAGAACCGTGCAAGCCGGATCACATAGTCGATCGGGATGTCGCGGATTCCTTTTTCGTAGCGGGAATAGACGTCGCGGTTGCATTCGAGCAGGGCAGAAATCTCTTTGATGGTGAGATCCTGATCGATCCGCATATCTTCAATTCTCTGGTATTTCATACGTTGTACCATCCTTTCAGATTCAAACCCATACTACCAAACGGTTGGATGAACAAAGTTAAATCAGATCATATGGTCGCAAATTGGAGAATGGGGCGGGAGAGAGAAACGGCGGGTGAAGACAGCCTGTGCAGAAAACAGAAAAATATGTACGGCAGAAATGGGGGAACGAATGGGAAAAGCAGAAAGAATAGAAATAGAAGATTTTGTCCAGAATATAGTGGAACGGATGGAGACGCCGGAAGCGTTTGAAAAAATGATCAGCCGGGAGGAAGAATGCGAAGCGCAGGGGCGGGAGAGCCGTCTGAGGGATGTGCTGAAGAAAGAATGGCCGGTGGACGAAAAGGGAGAGCGCATCTATCAGATCACTAATATATATGAAGAAAAAGCAGAAGAACTCCTCATTGTAGAACTGTATACCGGCATCCACCTGGAAAACGGAGTCCCGTGCGGGCATTTTACGCTGTATCTCTGCGGGGAGCCGGACGGATGGAAACTCAGCGAAACGCGGATGATGGAATATCTGCAGAATCTGTAAACGAAAAAGCAAAACAGGGAGGACAGGGAGAAGAAAAACTGTCCTCCTGCTTTTGCTGCGGCGGAGACACCGGAAAGTCAGGATCCATACGGCCGCTTCTCATCGCTGATGCCGACCAGATAATCCAGACTGACCTGATACAGCTCCGCCAGACGGATGGCAATGGAGATCGGCAGCTGCCGGACGCCTTTTTCATATCGGGTATACACATCGCGGTTGCAGCCGAGATAGTCGGCAACCTGGCGGATCGTCAGATCGCGGTCCGTGCGCAGATCCTCCAGTCTCTGATATTTCATGATTCATCACCTCTGAGAAAATGCTACTAAATGGTCGTATCGAAATGGCAGAATCCTACCATACGGCTATAGCGCCTTTGAAACAGTAGAATGCAATAAAAAAGAAAAGTCAGATTCCTTTTCAGAAAGAAAACGGTTTATACTTTTTTCACAATTTCTTCATAGAAAAACCGGGAAAAGGTGTTGACAAACAAAAGGCAGAGTGCTATCTTAAGAGCATAGATGTTAGCACTCCACTGAAACGAGTGCTAACAGGACTATACAACAGGAAGGAGCTTATCTTAGTGGATACAGAATTGGATGAAAGAAAAAGAAAAATATTAAAAGCGATCATCCAGACGTATCTGGAAACGGGCGAGCCGGTCGGCTCAAGAACGATTTCCAAATACACGGATTTGAATTTAAGCTCCGCCACAATCCGGAATGAAATGTCCGATCTGGAAGAGATGGGTTACATCTTACAGCCCCACACTTCCGCAGGACGCATTCCTTCCGATAAAGGCTACCGCCTCTATGTAGATGAGCTGATGCGGGAAAAAGAACAGGAAGTTGCAGACATCAAAAACATGGTCATTGAAAAAACAGACCGAATGGAAAAAGTTCTGCAGCAGGTTGTCAAAGTCCTCGCTTCATCTACCAACTATGCAACGTTGATTACAGGACCGGAATATCACAGAAATAAAGTGAAATTCATCCAGCTCTCAAAAGTCAATGAAGAGCAGCTCCTGGCCGTCATCGTCGTAGAAGGCAACCTGGTGAAAAACCAGATGATCGACCTAGACGAGACCATCAACGATGAACAGATATTAAAGCTGAACCTGCTTCTGAACACACAGCTCAATGGCCTGACCATTGAAGAAATCAATCTTGGCATGATCAAGAAGATGAAAGAGCAGGCAGGCATCCACTCCGGCATCATCAGCAAAGTGGTCGATACCGTAGCGGAAGCCATCGCAGTCAGCGAAGAAGATGTGCCGGTGTACACCAGCGGCGCAACCAACATTTTCAAGTACCCTGAGCTTTCCGACAGCAGCAAAGCCAGCCAGCTGATCTCCACATTCGAGGAACGGCAGAAACTGGTCGATATGATCAAAGGAGCTGCCGAGGAGCAGGACGGAGAGGAAAATACCGGTATTCAGGTATACATCGGAAATGAATCTTCGATGGAACCCTTACGGGACTGCAGCGTGGTCACCACCACATACGATATGGGAAACGGTATGCGCGGAACAATCGGTATCGTGGGACCAAAGCGGATGGATTACGAAAATGTGGTAGATAACCTGAAAACATTAAAAGTTCAACTGGACGCCGTCTTCAAAAAGCCGGACACAGGTGAGTAGAAAGGTGGAATGATCAGTGAGCGAAGAAAATAGAAAGAAAGAGGAAACCATGGAAGAACCTACACGCGAGATGGAAAAAGAAACCGGAGCAGAGACCGATCTGCCGGAAACCGAACCGGCTGCGGAGCAGGAAGAAGCAAAGAAAGCAGCAGAGGCAAAAGAAGCGGAAGCTGCAGAAGAAACTGCTGAGGATGGCAAAGAACGAAAGTTCTTCAAAAAGAAAAAAGATAAAAAAGATGAGAAAATCGAAGAGCTGACTGACCGCCTGACCCGTCAGATGGCAGAGTTCGATAACTTCCGCAAACGCACCGAAAAAGAAAAAGCAAATATGTATGCCATTGGAGCAAAAGACATCATCGAGAAGATTCTTCCGGTTGTTGACAGCTTCGAGCGCGGACTTGCAACGGTGGAAAACCCGGAGGAAGATCCGTTCGCAGACGGCATGAATAAAGTATACAAACAGTTTACCACAGCACTCGATGAACTCGGTGTAACCGTGATCGAGGCCGTTGGAAAGGAATTCGATCCGAACCTGCACAACGCAGTGATGCATGTGGAGGATGAGGAAGCCGGCGAGAACATCGTCGTAGAAGAGTTCCTGAAGGGCTACATGTACAAAGGCTCCGTAGTCCGTCACAGTATGGTCAAGGTGGCTAATTAAGCCTTGAAGATAAATAAATAGAAATTAAACCATTTTTTAGCATAATTCATTGAGGAGGAAACAACAATGGGCAAAATTATTGGTATTGACTTAGGAACAACAAACAGCTGTGTAGCCGTTATGGAAGGTGGAAAACCAACCGTTATCGCAAACGCAGAGGGTGAAAGAACAACTCCATCTATCGTAGCATTCACAAAAACAGGTGACCGTCTGGTCGGCGAGCCGGCAAAACGTCAGGCTGTAACAAACGCAGACAGAACCATCCGTTCTATCAAACGTGAGATGGGTACTGACTATAAAGTAGACATCGAAGGAAAGAAATACTCTCCGCAGGAGATCTCCGCTATGATTCTTCAGAAACTGAAAGGTGATGCAGAGAACTACCTTGGTGAGAAAGTAACAGAAGCAGTTATCACAGTTCCGGCTTACTTCAATGACGCACAGCGTCAGGCAACCAAAGATGCCGGTAAAATCGCAGGTCTTGATGTAAAACGTATCATCAACGAGCCTACCGCAGCAGCTCTGGCATACGGACTGGACAACGAAAATGAGCAGAAGATCATGGTATACGACCTTGGCGGCGGTACTTTCGATGTTTCCATCATCGAGATCGGTGACGGCGTTATCGAAGTTCTTTCCACAGCAGGAAACAACCGTCTGGGCGGCGATGACTTCGACCAGAAAGTAACAGATTATATCCTTGCTGAGTTCAAGAAACAGGAAGGCGTAGATCTTTCCAATGATAAAATGGCTCTGCAGAGAATCAGAGAAGCAGCAGAGAAAGCAAAGAAAGAGCTTTCCAGCGCAACTACAACCAACATCAACCTGCCGTTCATCACTGCAACCGCAGATGGCCCGAAACATCTCGATATGAACCTGACAAAGGCTAAATTCGATGAGCTGACCCACGACCTGGTAGAGAAAACCGCAGAGCCGGTACAGAGAGCACTTTCTGATGCAGGCCTTCAGGCATCCGAGCTTTCCAAAGTCCTTCTGGTAGGCGGATCTACCCGTATCCCGGCTGTACAGGATAAAGTAAGACAGCTGACCGGACACGAGCCGAGCAAGAGCCTGAACCCGGATGAGTGCGTAGCACTTGGTGCTTCCGTACAGGGTGGTAAACTTGCAGGAGACGCCGGCGCAGGCGATATCCTTCTTCTGGATGTAACTCCGCTGTCTCTGTCCATCGAGACCATGGGAGGTATTGCAACTCGTCTGATCGAGCGTAACACCACAATCCCGACCAAGAAGAGCCAGATCTTCTCAACAGCAGCAGATAACCAGACAGCAGTAGATATCAACGTAGTACAGGGTGAGCGTCAGTTCGCGAAAGACAACAAATCCCTCGGCCAGTTCCGTCTGGATGGAATTCCGCCAGCAAGAAGAGGCGTTCCGCAGATTGAGGTTACCTTTGATATCGATGCCAACGGTATCGTAAATGTATCTGCAAAAGACCTTGGAACAGGAAAAGAGCAGCACATCACCATCACCGCAGGCTCTAACATGTCCGACAGCGAGATCGACAAAGCAGTCAAAGAAGCTGCTGAGTTCGAGGCTCAGGATAAGAAACGAAAAGAAGCAATCGACGCAAGAAACGATGCAGACTCCATGGTATTCCAGACCGAGAAAGCAATCGAGGAAGTCGGCGACAAGCTTGATGCAAACGACAAAACAGCAGTAGAAGCTGACCTGAACGCACTGAAAGATCTCATTGCAAAATGCAATCCGGAAGAAATGACCGATGCACAGGTAGCTGATCTGAAAGCAGCTCAGGAAAAACTGATGACAAGCGCTCAGAAACTGTTTGCAAAACTGTATGAGCAGCAGGGCGGAGCAGCAGGCGCTGGTGCCGGAACAGCAGGTGCAGGCCCGGATATGGGAAATGCAGGAGCAGCAGGCGGCCATGACGACGATGTCGTAGACGCTGACTACAAAGAGGTTTAATTTTCGGCATGTCACACTCCGTGAAAATACCGACTGTGAGTTGAAACAATAAGTAAATAAACGCAAAAAGCCCTGTGAGGCGAATGTTTGCAGGGGACGGAAAATACATTCCGCCCCCTGTATTTATGCTGGTATTGCTTTCGGAAAAGTGCTATACTGGAGCGTGCGGAAAAACATTTCTGCAAAGATGAAATTTGTGGAACAGAAATGAAAAGGTGAACATAAATGGCAGAAAAAAGAGATTATTACGAGGTCCTCGGCGTAGACCGCGGAGCGGACGATGCAACATTAAAAAAAGCATACCGTAAACTGGCCAAGAAATACCATCCGGATATGAACCCGGGCGACAAAGAGGCCGAGGCAAAATTTAAAGAGGCGACAGAAGCCTATGGCGTGCTGAGTGATCCGGACAAACGGCGTCAGTACGATCAGTTTGGCCACGCTGCATTTGAAAACGGCGGTGGCGGCGCAGGAGCCGGCGGATTCGGCGGCTTCGACTTTGGCGGCGGAGATATGGGTGATATCTTCGGCGATATTTTCGGCGACCTGTTCGGTGGCGGCGGAAGCAGAAGAAGAGCAAACAATGGACCGATGAAGGGAGCAAACCTCCGCGCTGTTGTCCACATTACGTTTGAGGAAGCTGTTTTCGGATGCCAGAAAGAGCTCGAGATCAACCTGAAGGATACCTGTACAACGTGCCACGGAACCGGCGCAAAACCAGGAACTTCACCGGAGACATGCTCCAAATGTAACGGAACTGGTCAGATTACGTACACACAGCAGACCATGTTCGGTTCTGTGAGAAACGTGACGACCTGTCCGGATTGTAACGGAACCGGAAAGATCATTCGCGATAAATGTACCGCATGCCACGGCACGGGCTATACATCCAGCAGAAAACGCATTCAGGTCAACATTCCGGCCGGAATTGACGATGGCCAGAGCATCCGTATCCGTGAAAAAGGCGAGCCGGGTGTAAACGGCGGACCAAGAGGAGATCTGCTTGTCGAGGTTCAGGTAACCCGTCATCCGATCTTCCAGAGACAGGATATGAACATCTTCTCCACCGCACCGATTACATTTGCACAGGCAGCACTCGGCGGTGATGTGAAGATCAGCACCGTTGACGGAGATGTTCTCTATACCGTAAAACCGGGAACTCAGACCGATACCAAGATCCGTCTGAAAGGAAAAGGCGTTCCATCCCTCCGGAACAGCAATGTACGCGGCGATCACTATGTAACACTTGTTGTTCAGACACCGACCAGGCTGAACGAAAAAGCAAAAGAAGTCCTTCGTGCCTTTGATGAAGCTTGCGGAAACCGTCAGGTGCCAGAAGCAAAAGCAGCCGATGGTGAGAATACCGCAGAACAGCCGAAGAAGAAAAAAGGGTTTATGGATAAGGTGAAGGAAGCGTTTGAGGATATTGATAAATAAAAAATCTATCTGTTTTTGTTCTCATTCGGACAAAATTTCTCACAGACTTGAGCATGTAGAATATGAAAAGTCTTTTCCAACACGCTCTAATATGAAAGAAATAGAAAATATGAGATAAATGAAAAGAAGAACCTGCAGGAGAAACAGGTTCTTCTTTTTTGACAAAATTTAAAAATACAGAATATTCAGAAAATTGCAAATATTGATCTAAATCAAGAGAATGATGAGATGTGAAAAACTGTTCATGATATAATTAACAAAATTGCATAGGAATAAAAAAGATTGATGTTATGTAATGTAAAATAAAAAGGCAGAAAGGAAATAGAGCGGTTGGAAAATGAAAATACAGAAAAACAGGAGTTCTTCAAAACTTATTTAGGTATCAAAAATAAAAATGTGCTGAGCAGTCTGGAACAAATGGCGTATGTCTGGAAGGTGAAAGATAAGGAAGTTATCATTCGAGAAGGGGAACCGCTGCCATGCGTTCCTTTTCTGGTATCGGGCATTGTAAAAGGGTATTGTGAAAGCAAGGGAGATGGAAAAGAGCATGTTTCCTGCTTTGGTTATTTAAAAGGAGACATTGTTGTAGGAATTTCCAATTTATCCGTAAATGTGAAATCACTTTTGACGATAGAATCAATCAGTTCGTGTACCATGCTGTGCGTCCCGATACCAGAATTGTTGAAGTTGATTGAGCAATCGCCGGAAATGATGCGTTTATATAACCGTGCACTCAGCCTTGCATATAAAAAGCTAATTGAACATGAGGATATTGTTGCAAACCACAGGGCAAAGGAACGATATCAATATTTTGTTGATACCTATCGGGATCTGGTAGACGTTGTGAGTAAGAAAGATATCGCTTCCTATCTGCATTTATCGCCGGAGAGTCTGAGCCGTGTCCTGAAAAGCTATAAGGAAGAAAAATAGAAAAACGAATCGAAAAGTGATGCGCGCTGAGCGGAAAAATTTAATCAAATCAAGGAAATCCCTGTTTTCATTGAGGAAAGCAATAAGCAGTGAGGCGGGGAATTGCGTGAATCAGGAGGGGAAAGCCCCTTATAAGAGAGAAGACGGCAGATCTAAAAAAAGCAGATCATAAAGTACAAAAAAGAAATGGAAGGGGAAGAAAAATGGCATTTTTAGATGGAGTAAAAGGAAAAATTTCAAAAGCAGGATATTCAACTATGCAAAAAGCAAAGGATTTGTCGGAGATTACGAAACTGAATATGGCGGTTTCTGAATCAGAGACGAAAATCAATGAAATCTACAGTGAAATAGGATATAAAGTTTACTGTGCATATCGGGAAAATCCGCTGGAAGAAGTCAAAGAGGAAATTGGCCAGATCCGGGAGCTGGAAGAGGCTATGGAAGCATGCAAACTACAGATCCAGGCAATCAATGCAATGAACAGCTGCCCGCGCTGCGGTGCAAAAATCAAACCGGAAATGATGTTCTGCAGCAGCTGTGGAATGAAACTGCAGAGTGAAGAACAGGAAACGGTGGAAGAAGAACAGGAACGGCCGGCTTTTTGCAGTGAATGCGGAGCACCGCTGGAATCGGATATGAAATTCTGTACGGTTTGTGGACATAAAGTTGACGAGTAAAATCGAGAGCGTGTTTGAAAAAGCAAAGCACAGAAGAGAAGATCAAATCAGACAGCAAAAAGATAAATGATCCAAAATAGGGAGGTGGATTTTGGATCATTTATTGCAAAGAAAAAAGATTTGTGGATAAAAAGGGACAGGAGAGGAAAACAAGTATGAAAAAATGCCCGGTATGTGGAAAAGAGTGGTCAGATGCGACAAGATTTTGCGGAAGCTGTGGAGCAAAACTGGAGGATGGAAATATTGTAGTGCCAGATATAGTGCCGGATGATGGGAAAGAGGAGCAGAGAAAAAAAACAGAGCCGGTCAAACCGAGTGTGAAAAAAACGATAGAACCTGTCAGAACGAAAACGAGGGAAACAGCAGAAAATAAAAAGATAGCAGAAGAAAAAGAAGAAGAAAAAAACACAGCTGAACGTAAAAGAGCAGAATACAATAAATCGGACGCCGTGCTGCCGGTAAAACGCAGAAAAAAAGGATGGAAAATTGCGACAGCACTTGGCCTGACTGCAATAGTGGCAGTCGGAGCAGTAGTTTTCTGTGTGAAGTCCGGGGAAAACATGGAACACCCATTTGTAGAATTATATGGGGACAGTTATGAAATTCTCACGAAAGAAAAACTGGGACATACCATAACCATTACAGACAATGGGCTGGACTGGCTGGGCGATGCCGTAATGCAGCTTTCACCGGATCGAAAATATCTCTATTATATGGAAAACTATGATATTTCGACGGGAACGTCCAGACTCTACCGGTGTGAATATCAGAAGTTGTCCAAAAAAGAAGAAAAAAATGAGAAATACAAAACAAAAGTTGCGGCAAATGTCAGAGTTTTTTATCCGCTGGAAGACGGAAAACTCCTTTATATCGACAAGGATTCCGAGCTGTTTTGTTATGACGGGGAAGTATCTGTGAAGATTGCAGATTCACTGCAGGGATATTATCAGCTCAAAGACGGAACGGGACTCGTTTATACGAAGGGAAACGCTGACGAAGGATTTGATGTCTGTGGCGTAAGCTATAACAATCCAACGGAAGAAGTATTTCTGGCGGATGGGATGACCGATGTTATGCTGGCAGATGATCAGGAGCATATTTTGTGCAGACGATATGACGGTCAGTCAGAGGATGATCAGCTTGTTTTTCTAACATCTTTTGAGGAAGAGACAAAAGAGCTGGGAACACCAGTCAGTGATATGTATGCATGGGAAAATGGCGCGGTTTATTACTTTGCTTCCGGCGAGAATACAGAATGTGAACTGGAAGACTTCGTGATTGACAGCAGAGGAAACACGGAACAGTGGCAGGAATTACAAAAAGAAGCGGAATCATATCATCCTGTTCCAACGGAGTGTCAAAGTCTTTATGAATATAAAGATGGTGAAATAAAACAGATTACAGCCAATGACATTAATAATGGCGGACTTTATAGGGGAAATAGCGTACTATACCTGGATGTAAAGAAAATGGAGCCGGTAGATTTAGCAGAAGTGAAGGATGCAGATTATATGATTGACCTTTTAGATCAGAGAATATATGAGCAGGGAATGTATGTTAAACCAACGAGCAGGAAGAATTCCATTCACATCATAGGAGAAGTTGCGAAAAAAATTGAAGACATAGATGAGGAAGGAGAAAACTTCTGGATCTATGCAAACGAAACAGATCTGTTCCTGGAAAGCGGATCTGATTTCTGGCACGCCGCAATCAAAAATGATGAAGTCAGCGATCTGGAAGAGATGCCGGAAGGCTATGTAAAATCTGTTACGCCAACAGAGATTTATTATACAAGCAATTTCTACACGGAAGGGGACAATGCGTACTACGATGTCAACGTGATAGAAAATGGAAAAAGCAGATGCCTTGCAAAAGAAGTGCTGGAAGACTATGTCAAGATTTACGAAGATGGAACAGTCATGGCTTACACGGATCGGAATTCCGATGGAGAATATGAACTTTCCATTTTTGATAAAAAAGGAAATAAGACAAAAATTGCAGATGGAGTCACGAAGGCGATTCGGGAAGAGGATGGAGATATTGTGTATGACAGCCGGCATGATCTGATGCTTTATCAAAAGGAAGAAAGTGAGCGGATTGGAATCGGTATAGTAGATTTCTGGTATGCGGATGAAATGAAAACGGAACAGAATTTCCGGCTGGACTGGTGAGAAGAGATCCCTATTACCTATTGTGGAAAGCAGAGTAGCAGTGTCCTTACAGAGTAAGAGAGTGCAAAAAATCTGGAAAATTATATTAGGACTCTATTCAGAAGTAAAGATACGATGAGAGAAAAAGGAGTAGAGAATATATGAAAAAAGCAGGAAGCCGAATTTTGATCATTACTTTTGGAATTATGGCGGCTATAGCAATTTTATATCCATGGAAGTTTGTTCCGGAATATGGAATACTCCAGATGACGGAATCAAGGGAAAAAGCTGGAAAAACAGCGGAAAGCCAGGAGTCCGATGAGGAATATATGCAGGTGGCAGATCGTGCAGTCGAAGTATTATTTACAGGAGATACCGATACGCTTCTGAGCCTGTTGCCGGAGCGGTATTTTGGCCAATATGGGGAAACGTTACAGTGGATCATAGAAAATGCAGTGGAAGAGGAACTTCAGAAACTGCAAGATGAAGTTGGGGATATACAAATTACCCATTGGCCAGTCAGATCAGAAAAACAGTCCGAAGGCAACATGGAAAAAATAAAAAGTCATTATGGAGAAGAAGGAGATACGGTCACCGATGCAAGAAATGTGTTTGTGGAAGTGAGTGCATCCGGCATAGAACCGGAAGAAATGGAGATAGCGGTTGTTGAAATTGACGGAAAATGGTATCTCGACTTTGAGGGTTGGGACGATGAATCGGAAGAAAACTATGACGACGAAGACGACGACGAAGAAGATGATGATGATACATGGTCGGATGATGAAGACGATATAAGTTCAAATGCGGAGACGTCTCATACATTGGAAAATATGAAATTTTCTGATGCAAGAGAATTTCAGGATGGACTTGCCTTTGTAAGAATTCACGGAAAGGGGGAATCTTACAAAGGCTTTCTGGATAAAAAGGGAAAGTTAAAGTTTTATATACCTTTTGATGAAGATGCAATTGATGCAGATATTTATCGGTACGATGTGAATTTTAATAATGGTTATAACTGGTTCGTCTATGACAATATTTTTTATGTGATTGACACGGATGGAATGATAAAAAGCCAGTATGATGCAGACAAAGTGGCAGATTACGGCGGTGGTTATACCTGGCTGGAGGAGGAAGAAAATGTATCCTGGGATGATGCCGGGTTTTGGAAATATACACTGTATAGTCCGGAAGGGGGTGAAGTGTGTGATTATACAGTCAGCAATCAGGACCTGGAAAATCTGAGTTTTAAAAGATCCTACATGGGTGATGGAAAATTTCTGTATAAAAAAATGGACGGTACGAAAGAAGTCTGTGTTCTGGTTGAGCCGGAACTGGGAAAAGAAACAGAGTTAAACGTTTCGTTTGACAAAGCAGAAGAACATGGAATGCGGGACGGACTTATCATAGAAACGGGCGCAATGGACGATGGATATTGGGCAGGGGATGAAAATCCGTTTCATATTACAGTGATCGGGAATGGAGAAGAAAAAGAAATTGAAATCCCGAGTCAGTATCTTGGCCCGTTTGGCGGATATCCGACTCTGCTCGACTGGACAAAAAAATATGCACTTTTTACGGTAAGACAGGACGACCAGGACATTTATTTTTTGTGTGATCTGGAGACAGGCGATATCAAAAAATATACAGGAAAGTATGCGCCGTATTTTAAATATTATTCCACTACAACAAGCTGCATCGAGGATAATGTTCTTGCACTTTCCATGTATGAGGAAGATAATCAGTTTTATGTCTGCCTGATCAATGCGGATACCATGAAAGAAATTGCCGATCCGATTGCCGGAGAATCTTTTTCCATGGAAGATAAGACATTACTGATCGATCAGAAAGAATTGTATGATTTAAGCGGGAATCTGTTATATACCGTTGAGGATGGAAAAAAAGGAGAACTGGTCAGTGATGGAATCCTGCAGGTAACATACAGCGAGGAAGAAAAAGAGACTGTGGATGGTGAGTCGGAATATGTCGAGGTAGATAAGACAGATTATTACGATCTGAAAGGCAAAAAGTTATTTTCGGAAATGGATACAGCAGATAGCAAAATGGTGCTGGAACCATCCGAAGAAGTATAAAAATAGAGCAGAACAGGAGAATTTTCAGATGAAAACAAAAGCAAAATACGTCATTGTAATTCTGTTTTTATGTACGATACCACTATATTTCTGCAGAATGATCGGCTGGAAAGATGATGCCATCCGGCTTTACGATGTGATTCTCTATGGAATGGAAAGCCAGGAAGGAGACTCTTTTGTCGGAGGGATGATCTGGAAACTGATGCAGGAAAGTGTCTTTGAAAATATCAACGCATGGCTGATTGGAACAGCGGCAGTAACGCTTGTGGGATCAGTTCTGGTTACGCTGTTAAATGGAAAAAAGACATATGTTCTGGCAATTGTATTATCCATCGTGACAAACGGAGGTCTTGCGTGGTCAATGCAACGACTCAGCTGGGGATGGAAAAACAAGGTTGATTATAACGGCCAGATGACAGGAATGCCGCTTCGCATGGAATTTGTGTGGGTGTGGATAGCACTTCATGTTCTGATTCTTATATTTGCACTGTGGGGAATGGTTTCTAAAGAGAAAAGTGCTTCAAAGAAAAGTATTTCAAGAAAAATCAAGCCGGAAGAAACCGTATCAAAGAACCCGGCAGCTTCGAAGATGCGGTCAGCGTGTCCCTCCTGCGGAAGAATTCCGAAAGAAGGAGAAAAGTTTTGTACGCGCTGCGGATCAAAACTGCAATAAGAGGAGCAGAAAATGAAAAAGGAAATCAAATGTCCCAGGTGCAGACGCAGGATTCAGAAAGAAGATGCCTATTGCCAGTACTGTGGCTGCCATGTGGCGGAAGAAAAAAAGAAGAAGAGAAAAAAGAAAATTCGAAGATTTCTGGTACTTGTCATTGTGATTGTGCTGTTTTTAGGTATCCTGCTTGCCATTGCAGTTGGATCACAGAAGAAGCAAATACAGGGATGGAAAGAAAGACAACTGGAAGAATGGAAACAAAAACAGGAAAAAGTGCAGGCAGATGAAGGTGACCAAAGCCAAAAACAGAACAAGAATCAGAATGGAGAACAGTCGCAGGATAGTCAGGATGTGAAAGAGCCAGGCACAATGAAAAAATGTGCCAATGGGGATACGGTTTATCAGCCGTCGGTAAGTACCGTTTCTTATGATGAAGATACCGGCCTGTTGTACTACGAAAATCTGCTGATTGTTTATCTGATAGAAAACAGCAGCCAGGAAGAGCGGGAAGCACTTGCAGCAAAGGTAGATGGAACGCTGGTTGGAAATATGAGCGGAAGCATGAACGTGATTGAAATCCTGGTGGAGGACACCGCGTATGCGGATCTGGAACAGAAGGCTGAAATTCTGATGGAAGAAGAAAATGTGCTCTACAGTTCGACGGAAATTCCGATGATGATGGAAAATACTGCAGATGAGAATCCATGGGAGGCAGGAGAACAGGATAAAAAGAATAATGACCATAATGAAAGCAAACCAGATGGAAATGACTGGTGGGCAGAGGCAATTGGAGCATTTTCTGCATGGGACTATGTTGATTCCCACGAGCAGGATCTTGCCAATGTGGCGGTCGGCATTATGGATGATGGAGTTGATGCGGAACACGAAGAATTTCAGAAAAACGGCGAAAGTAAAATTCACTGGCTGGAAGATTACAAAGAAAATCTGGCATTTGACCATGGCACACATGTGACGGGATTGATCGGTGCGGAAAATAATCAGGCCGGAATCCGTGGTGTGGCAGATCGGACGGATTTGTATTTTGTGAGCTGGTGGAAAGAAGATCTCTTCAGTACAGGAGAATATGTAAATGTAACAAAACAGATGATTGAAACGATGCTAAGTGAACATACGGCCTGCGTGGTGAATAATTCATGGGCAACTGTGATACAATCCAGAGAGCAGTATTTAAAAGATACGCTAATCGGGGAAAGACCGGTATGGGAAGAAAAAATAGCGGAGTTTCTCATAGAAAAAGGGAAGATTGATCAGAAATATGAGTTGTACGAAAGTTATCAAAAGGAATTAGAAACGAGCGCAAAATGCACTTCCAGTCAGATGACAGTGATGCTTTTTGAATTGCTTTTAAATCAACAGGAAAGATTTTTAATTGTCCAGAGTGCAGGCAATGGGTATGATAACGGTGGTGTGGGATTTGATGCTCAAAAGACAGGAGATTATTGCGGAATTAATGAGGAGGTTTATAACAGACTGGATGGAGAAACGCATAGATTAAGCAGAAGCGGATACTCCTATGAGAAAATTCGAAATCATATCCTGATTGTAGGTGCAGTGCAGGAAACAGAAAAGGGATATCAAATGACAGAATTTTCAAATTATGGTTCCAATATAGATATTGTTGCACCTGGATATGATGTTTACAGCACGATTACAGAAAAAGATGATTCCTATACCGAAGAAAATCCAGGCCATAAAAATCTTAGAACAGTGAAAAACGGGATTAAATATGGAAATCTGTCTGGAACATCCATGGCGGCCCCACTGGTTTCCGGTTCTGCGGCTGTTCTGTGGTCTGTGGCTCCGGAACTTTCGGCGGAGGAGGTAAAAGAGACACTGATCTCCACAGCCGGAACCGCAAGATCAACCTGTCAGGAGGACAAGCGGGAAGAGTATCCGATGCTGAATCTGAAAGCTGCTCTGGAAAAGGTGGCAAAAAAAGATGCAACACATGTAATACTGGAAACCTTTTATAATAACGGAGAAAAAACGCATGACCTGTTTGCTTCAGAAGAAAATCGGGATCAGGAGTATGCTGTGATTACCGGATTGGATCAGGATGAAAATGTAGTATGGACCATTGAGACAGAAAAATCTCCGGCAGCGGAGATAACAGCCAATACAGAAATTGGAATTTATGAAGACAGGTATTATTATGCGCATTGTGGAGTTATTTATGCCGTACGCCTCCGGGACGGAAAAGAAATCTGGCACAGTGCATCATCACATGGTTCCATGACAGGAACGGATTTCGGACCGGACGGAACACTTTATTACTGCTCTTTCTATGGACCGGATTTTGGCGCAATTGATAAAGACGGAAATGAATTGTATGAAGTAGAAAGTTTCTATCCGGGATACTATTGGGCATATGAAGTACATTACGAAGGTGATCATGTTGATGTGAAAATGGACGGTACACCGTCCGGAGAAGAAACGGTGATCCGTGTCAATCTTTCTGACTATTCTTATTCTGTGGTACAGGAGTAGAAAACATGATTCCAGGCATAAACCCAAGGATAGACTGAAACATGAGTCTAGGCATAAGCACGGGATAGGACAAAACATAAGATAAAGTATAATGGGATGCCGCAGTTCGGGAAAAAATCCGGATTGCGGCATTTTTTTGCTGTCATGCACACGAACAAAAGATCCAAGGGGAGCTTTTTAGTGAAAAAAGAGTGAATTTGCACACAGGAAGTCCGAAATTTGATATAATATGAGAAATTTGAGGGAGATAAAAATTTTTTAACCGAATCATCGCTAACTACAGATATCCATTCGATGAACAGGAAAGGGACAGGGGACTTTATTTATGAAATTTCGACCATGTATTGATATCCACAATGGAAAAGTAAAACAGATTGTTGGGGGATCCTTAAAAGATCAGGGAAACCAGGCAAATGAAAATTTTGTTTCGGAGCAGGATGCGTCTTACTATGCGCAGTTATATAAAGAAAAAGGGATCACCGGAGGTCATGTGATTCTTCTGAACAAAAAAGATTCCGAATATTATCCGGAAACAAAGCGGCAGGCGCTGCTGGCACTTTCTACGTATCCGGGCGGACTGCAGGTTGGCGGCGGTATCGACGCGGAAAATGCCTGCGAATTTCTGACGGCCGGTGCAAGCCATGTGATCGTGACATCGTATGTGTTCCGGGATGGCCATGTATTCTATGAAAATCTCGAAAAACTGGTAACGACTGTTGGAAAACAGCGGCTGACCATGGACTTAAGCTGCCGGAAACGAAACGGGAAATATTATATTGTAACGGACCGCTGGCAAAAGTTTACAGAGGAAGAAGTAACGGAACCGCTCCTGCATCATCTGACGGAATACTGTGATGAATTTCTGATCCACGCGGTAGATGTCGAAGGAAAAGCATCCGGTATCGAGACAGAACTGGTGGAATTACTTGCGAAAATGAAAGATTTCCCTGTTACATATGCCGGTGGCGTCGGAAACTTTGCGGATCTGGAACTGCTGAAAAAGGTTGGGAACGATCATGTGGATGTGACGATCGGAAGCGCACTGGATCTGTTTGGCGGAAACATGAAATTTGAAGACGTACTGGAAATGTGCAGAAGGTAAGGAAAAAGATAACAAGCAAAGAAAATAACATGACAGGATAAAGTGTGTTTGATTTCCTCATATAGATGCGAGAAAAAATGGACGGAAAGAAAGAATCACAAAAATTGAAGGAAAAAACTCTAAAATATTCATGAATTTTCTAAATACTATTGCAAATAGAGACAACTATTGCTATAATTAGAGTTACTTACAGGGGAAGTGAAGAACCTGTAAAATTTGAAAGCAAAGGGGTTGGGCATAATGAAAATTACCATCAGCGGAAAAAATATTGACGTGACAGAGGGATTAAAAGCCGCGGTCAACGAAAAACTTGGCAAACTGGAGAAATATTTTACGCCTGACACAAATGTCATTGTAACCTTAAGCGTAGAGAAAGAAAGACAGAAAATTGAGGTTACCATTCCGGTAAAAGGAAACATCATCCGTTCCGAGCAGGTAAGCAACGATATGTACGTATCCATCGATCTGGTAGAGGAAGTGATCGAACGCCAGCTTCGCAAATACAAAAACAAAATTGCCGACAAACAGCAGGAAGCAGGAAACTTCCAGAAAGAATATCTGGAGCATGACTATCTGGAGGACGAAGACATCCAGATCATCCGTACGAAAAAATTCGGCATGAAACCAATGTATCCGGAAGATGCCTGCGTACAGATGGAACTTCTTGGACACACCTTCTTCGTATTCCGCAATGCAGAGACCGACGAAGTAAACGTCGTTTACAAGAGAAAGAACAACACCTACGGTCTGATCGAGCCGGAGTGCTGAAAAGTAAATAAAGAATGAACAGTCACCCTGTTTCCAGCTTAGAAAAGCTGTGAAACAGGGTGACTTTTTCGCGGAAAGGGCCGGAAAGTCCGGGAAAAGCCGTAAAAACAGCGGAAAACCGGGGAACGGCACCAAATGTTTACGAAAAATTCATTGTTATCTTGTGCCAGAAGTGGTAGAATAGTACCATATGTTAATATGGCAATTAATAGAGAAAGCAGGAGCAAACATTCTATGAAATTCACAGAAAAACTTTTTGGTACGCACAGTGAGCGCGAGCTGAAACGAATCTATCCAATTGTAGACAAAATCGAAGCTCTCCGCCCGACCATGCAGGCGCTGACCGATGAAGAGCTGCGTGCCAAGACAAAGGAATATAAAGACCGCTACAACGGAGGCGAATCCCTGGATTCCATTCTCCCGGAAGCATTCGCAACCGTCCGCGAGGCAGCAAAACGTTCCCTCGGTATGGAACACCACCGCGTACAGCTGATCGGTGGTATTATCCTCCATCAGGGCCGTATCGCTGAGATGAAAACCGGTGAAGGAAAAACCCTCGTTTCCACCCTTCCGGCTTACCTGAATGCACTGACCGGACGCGGTGTCCACATTGTTACCGTCAACGATTACCTGGCAAACCGAGATGCTGAGTGGATGGGTAAAGTCCACAGATTCCTCGGTTTGACCGTCGGTGTCGTTCTGAACGATATGAAGAACGATGAGCGCCGCCAGCAGTATGCATGCGACATCACCTACATCACCAACAACGAACTTGGTTTCGATTACCTGCGTGACAACATGGTGATCTACAAGGAGCAGCTCGTACAGAGAGAGCTTGCTTACTGTATCATCGACGAGGTCGACTCCGTCCTGATCGACGAGGCAAGAACACCTCTGATTATTTCCGGACAGAGCAGCAAATCCACCAAGCTGTACGAGACCGCAGATATTCTGGCACACCAGATGCAGCGCGGCGAGGCAAGCGGCGAGATGACCAAGATGACCGCGATCATGGGCGAGGAGATCGAGGAGACCGGAGACTTCATCGTCAACGAGAAGGACAAATTCGTTACCCTGACCGATGACGGTGTGAAGAAAGTCGAGAACTTCTTCCATATCGAGAACCTCTCCGACCCGGAAAACCTGGAGATCCAGCACAACGTGATCCTGGCGCTGCGTGCCAATTATCTGATGCACCGCGACAAGGACTACGTAGTCAAAGACGACGAGGTTCTGATCGTCGATGAGTTCACCGGCCGTATCATGCCGGGCCGCCGTTATTCCGATGGTCTGCATCAGGCAATCGAGGCAAAAGAGCACGTAAAAGTAAGAAGAGAGAGCAAGACTCTGGCAACCATCACGTTCCAGAACTTCTTTAACAAATACGAGAAAAAAGCCGGCATGACCGGTACTGCCCTCACCGAGGAGCAGGAGTTCCGTGACATCTACGGCATGGACGTTATCGAGATCCCGACCAACCGCCCGGTCATCCGTGTGGATATGGACGATGCCGTATACATGACGAAAAAAGAGAAATTCCACGCAGTCGTAGAGGAAGTCAAAGAGGCACATGCCGTGAACCAGCCGGTTCTGGTTGGTACCATCACCATCGAGACTTCCGAGCTGATCAGCAAAATGCTTCGCCGCGAGGGAATTCCGCATCAGGTCTTAAATGCGAAGTTCCATGAGCTCGAGGCAGAAATCGTAGCCCATGCCGGTGAGGCAGGAGCCGTTACCATCGCGACCAACATGGCCGGCCGTGGTACCGATATCAAGCTGGATGATGTGGCAAAAGCTGCCGGCGGCTTAAAGATCATCGGCACCGAGCGTCATGAGTCCCGCCGTATCGACAATCAGCTCCGCGGTCGTTCCGGCCGTCAGGGAGACCCGGGTGAGTCCCGTTTCTACATTTCCCTGGAAGACGATCTGATGAGACTCTTCGGTTCCGAAAAACTGATGGGCATTTTCAAATCCCTCGGCGTACCGGAAAATGAGCAGATCGAGCACAAGATGCTTTCTTCCGCCATCGAAAAAGCGCAGAAGAAGATCGAGGGCAACAACTACGGAATCCGTAAAAACCTGCTCGACTATGACCAGGTCAACAACGAGCAGCGTGAGATCATCTACAAAGAGAGACGCCGCGTTCTGGACGGCGAGAGCATGAGAGACACCATCTTCAAGATGATTGCCGACACCATCGACAATACCGTAGATCTCTGCATCGGCGAGAACACCGAGCAGTCCGAGTGGGATCTGACAGAATTAAATGAGATGCTGCTCTCCATCATGCCGGTGAAGGCAGTGACAAAAGAGCGCGTAGAGAAGATTTCCAAAAACGAGCTGAAACAGCAGTTAAAAGAGGAAGCTGTTAAACTCTACGAGGAGAAAGAAGCAGAATTCCCGGAGGAGGAGCAGATTCGTGAGCTTGAGCGTGTCGTTCTTCTGAAGGTTATCGACCAGAAGTGGATGGATCATATCGATGATATGGATCAGCTCCGCGAGGGTATCGGCCTGCAGGCATACGGCCAGAGAGACCCGAAGGTTGAGTACAAGATGGCAGCTTACGACATGTTTAACGAAATGCTCGAGTCCATCCAGCAGGATACCGTCCGTCTCCTGTTCCATGTACGTGTTGAGCAGAAAGTAGAACGTGAGCAGGTAGCCAAAGTGACCGGAACCAACAAAGACGAGTCCGGCCCGAGAAAACCGGTACAGCGCGCAGAGCGTAAGATCTATCCAAACGATCCATGCCCGTGCGGAAGCGGCAAGAAGTACAAACAGTGCTGCGGAAGAAAACCGGTTTGATAAAAGCAGAACAGCAGTGAGACGGATGAGCACGATCCGTTTGACAAAGCACGCAGCTTCCCTACCAGAAGCTGCGTGTCATACAAAATATAAAACAGAAAGCAGGTGAAGCTTGTGGTAGTTGAATTAGACCAGTTCAAAATGGAACTTGGCACATACGATAAACCATTAGTGGAAGTGAGGGATTCACTTTGACCTCGCTAATAAAGAGCAGAGGATCGAAGAATTAGAGCGTAAAATGGAGGAACCCAATTTCTGGGACAACCCCGAAGAAGCGCAGGAGCAGATGAAACAGCTGAGCAGCATGAAAGAGGACAGAGATACGTATCAGAAACTGGTATCCGCCAAAGAAGATATGGAAACTCTGATCGAGATGGGACAGGAGGAGGATGACGATTCCGTTGTTCCGGAAATCGCGGAAATGATGGAAGAGTTCAAGGCATCCTTCGATGCCATCCGCATCAAAACCCTGCTGTCCGGCGAATTTGACAAGGACAATGCGATCATCAAACTGAACGCAGGTGCAGGCGGAACCGAGGCGTGCGACTGGTGCGGCATGCTGTACCGTATGTACACCAGATGGGCAGAACGCAAAGGCTTTACGATCGAGGAACTCGACTTTCTGGACGGTGATGAGGCCGGTGTGAAGTCCGTGACATTCCAGGTCAACGGCGAAAACGCTTACGGTTATCTGAAATCCGAAAAAGGCGTTCACCGTCTCGTCCGTATTTCTCCGTTCAACGCGGCAGGAAAACGCCAGACATCGTTCGTATCGTGCGATGTTATGCCGGATATCGACAAAGAGATCGATGTTGAGGTTCGTGATGAGGATATCCGTATCGATACGTACCGTTCCAGCGGTGCCGGCGGACAGCACATCAACAAGACGTCATCGGCGATCCGAATCACGCATATGCCGACCGGCATCGTGGTTACGTGCCAGAATGAGCGTTCCCAGTTCCAGAACAAGGACAAGGCAATGCAGATGCTGAAAGCAAAATTGTATATGCTGAAACTCCAGGAGCAGGCAGATAAGCTGAGCGACATCCGCGGCGAAGTAACCGAGATCGGCTGGGGCAACCAGATCCGTTCTTACGTTATGCAGCCATACACCATGGTCAAAGACCACCGTACCAACGCAGAGACCGGAAACGTCGATGCAGTCATGGACGGCGGAATTGATCTGTTTATCAACGCATATCTGAAGTGGATTGCCCTCGGAACCGGAGCGAAAGAGGAAGAAGCATAATTCGGCTGTGGGCAGAGCACAGTGACAAGTAAAATAAGGAGCATTTTCACCAACAGAGGACGGAAATGCTCCTTTCTGTTTTAAAGCCAAAGGCAAACAGGAGGTAAAAGTATGGGTATTATCAGAGCAGCAGTCAATGCAGTACACGGCAGTTTCGCCGATCAGTGGCTGGAGACCGTGGAACCGTATGAGATGGGGGAACATACGGTATTTACAGAGGGAATTCTGGTAAGAAAAGGCCAGAATAAAAAGGGAAGCCAGACGATTTCAAACGGTTCTGTGATCCATGTCTATGACAATCAGTTTATGATGCTGGTGGACGGCGGAAAGATCATTGATTACACCGCAGAGCCGGGCTACTTTACCGTAGACCAGTCATCGTCTCCGTCGATGTTCAGCGGATCGCTTGACGCAGCCGTAAAAGATACGTTTGAGCGCCTGAAATTCGGCGGCCAGACCCCGCATGAGCAGAGAGTTTTCTATATTAATCTGCAGGAAATCAAGGGAATCAAATTCGGAACGAGAAATCCGGTCAACTATTTCGACCAGTTCTACAATGCCGAGCTGTTCCTTCGGGCACACGGTTCCTATTCCATCCGCATCGTCGATCCGCTCCGCTTCTACGCAGAGGCTGTGCCGAGAAACGCATCCCGCGTAGAGATCGAGGATATCAACGAGCAGTATATGAACGAATTTTTAGAGGGCCTGCAGTCCTCGATCAATCAGATGGCAGCCGACGGCATCCGCATTTCGTTCGCAGCATCCAAGAGCGCCGAGCTGTCCCGCTACATGGCAGATGCGATGGATGAGAGCTGGCGGGCAATGCGCGGCATGGAGATCCAGTCCGTGGCAATCGCAAGCCTTTCCTACGATGAAGCTTCCCAGAAACTGATCCAGATGCGCAACGAAGGTGCGATGATGTCTGATCCATCGATCCGTGAGGGCTATGTACAGGGAGCGATGGCACGCAGTATGGAGAAAGCAGCAGCCAACCCAAACGGAGCCATGAACGGCTTTATGGGTGTTCAGATGGGCATGAATGCCTTCGGTTCCTCGTTTGCATCGGCGTCCGCTTCGAATCAGCAGCAGATGCAGCAGCAGGCGGCAGCCAAGGCACAGCAGGAAGCTGCAAAAGGCGTATGGAAATGCTCCTGCGGAACGGAGAATACCGGCAATTTCTGCTCAAACTGCGGCAGCGCAAAGCCGATGGTGTGGATCTGCGGCAAGTGTGGAACCGAGAACAGCGGTAAATTCTGTTCGAACTGTGGCAGCCCGAAACCGGAAGCGGCAGGAAAATGGGTCTGCGCATGCGGAACGGAGAATACCGGCAAGTTCTGCTCGAACTGCGGAAAACCAAGACAGTAAAAAAAAACAGATAACCATCCAATACAACAGCGGCTCCGGGGAAGGAGGGATAGAATATGGAGGTTATTACATACAAATGCCCGAACTGCGGAGGCGATCTGACCTTCGATCCGGCAAGCGGAAAGTATAAATGCGAGTACTGCCTGTCCTCGTTTACACAGGAAGAAGCCGAAAAGGCGAACCCGAAAGCAGCGGAAGCGCTGAACGGGGAGGACGATGCTGCCGGTGCACAGGAAGCATCCGATGCACAGAAGGAAAGCAGTACGGAGGAAACAAAAGGGGAAACAGAGCAGGGCGAAGCAGTTGTCTACACCTGCCCGAACTGCGGCGCCGAGATTGTGACCGATGCGACGACGGCAGCGACATACTGTTTCTACTGCCACAATCCGGTGGTGCTTTCCGGCCGGCTTTCGGGAGAATATATGCCGGATTTTGTGCTGCCGTTCAAAATCAGCAAGGAGCAGGCAATCGAGAAATTTTTGTCATTTACCCGGAAGAAACACTTTATTCCGAAGGACTTTTTCGAAAAGAGTCAGGTACAGAAGATGACAGGTGTCTATTTCCCGTACTGGATTTACGGCGGAGACTTTGAGACGGATTACATAGCGCGCGGCCGGAAGGTGAGAGTCTGGCAGACCGGTGATGTGGAGTACACAGAGACCAGCATCTACGATGTCCGCCGGGAGGGAGAGGTCCGTGTGGACGGTCTGTCGCGTAACGCTCTGAACAAGGCAGACCGCGATCTGATCGAATGCGTACAGCCATACCGTCTGGAGGAGATGCAGCCGTTTTCCATGGGGTACCTTTCCGGCTTTCAGGCGGAAAAGCGTGATATCGAACAGCAGCAGATCGCACCGGAACTGAAAAAAGAACTGGAGACGATGGCACGCGGCGCCATGCGGAACGAGGCGAACGAGTATCTCTCCCTCGAGCAGGAGAAAATGAAGCTTTCTCCAAAGCGGGAGGACTGGCGTTACGTACTGTTTCCGGTCTGGACACTGACGTATCCGGGAAAAGACGGGAAGGTTTACTACTATGCGATGAACGGCCAGACCGGAACGATCAACGGCGATTTTCCCTATGAGCGGAAGAGAGCCCTTCTGACGTCGGCTGTGAGTGCTCTTCTGGTTCTGATTGTGATGCTGATAGGAGGGTATTTCGCATGAGAAGAATGAAAAAAGCAGGACAATATCTGCTCGGGATTTTTGCGGCCCTTCTGCTGTGCGGGATTTTTTCTGTGAATACCGTAAAAGCCGAATCCCAGCATATCTACGACAATGCATCGCTTCTTTCTGATGCGGAGGAGCAGGACCTCGAGAGATCCTGCGCGGAGTTCGAGAACAATACGGAAATTCATATGGTCATCCTGACCGAGCGCAGCAGCGGTTCCGAGGACTGTCAGGCGATTGCAGATGATTTTTATGACAAAAAGTATCCGAAAGAGCCAAACGGTGTCTGCTTCCTCATCGATATGGGACAGCGCCAGATTGTGATTTCGACATCTGGTATTATGCAGTATTACATGTCCGATGCGGAAATTGATGATATCCTGCAGGCGGCGCAGGGCTACGCGAAAGACGGCGACTATGCGGGAACCTTTGCAAAAATGATTACGATGACGCAGGAATGCTTCGACCGCGGCGTTTCCGATGCGGACTATCTGATTACAGAAGACGGTTCCATTATTCATTACCGCAAAATCAACAGCACGGAAGCTCTTATTTCTGTTATCGCAGCGGCTGCGACAGGAATTCTTGTTTATTTTGGAATCTGGAAGAGCTACAGACGAAAGAAAAACCGTGGTGCAAAGAGCTATGCGGATCTGAAACGCGTAAACATCAGAGACCGCAGGGATGCGCTGATCGACCGTCATGTATCGATGCACAAAATCCAGAAGGATGATGGAAACCACGGCGGAGGCGTTTCTGGCGGCGGAGGTGGCGGTGGAAGCACCGTTCACACTTCGTCAAGCGGAAACAGCCACGGCGGCGGAAGCATTGGCTTCTGAAAAGCGATTCGAAAAAATTCCTTGCGTATTGTGTCGGAATATGGTACGATCTTTCCTGTGAAAACAAATGTATTTCCTGGAAAGAGTATAAAGGTAGAGGATTGCCATGAGAGAAGAAAAAACAAAGTACTATGTAATCAAAGAAAAAGCGGTTCCCGAGGTCCTTTTGAAGGTCATCGAGGCCAAACGGCTGATGGATATGCAGGAGCTTACCGTGCAGCAGGCAACGGAAAAAGCGGGAATCAGCAGAAGCTCTTTCTACAAATACAAAGATGATATTCTTCCTTTTCATGACAATGCAAAAGGAAAAACGATTACATTTATTCTGCAGATGGACGATGAGCCGGGACTGCTTTCCGATGTGCTGAAGATTATTGCCGAGTTTCACGGAAACATTCTGACCATTCATCAGACGATTCCGTTAAACGGCGTGGCGTCACTGACAATCAGCGTGGATATCGCGGAAGACCGGGGAGACGCCTCGGAGATGATCAACGAGATTGAGTCCAGACAGGGAGTTCATTATTTTAAAATCTTAGGACAGGAGTCCTGAAAAAGAAAAAGCAAGAGAGGGACAAAAGAGATGATTCAGATTGCAGTATTAGGATATGGCACGGTTGGTTCCGGTGTGGTAGAAGTGATCAACACGAACCATGACAGCATCAACAAGAGAGCAGAGAACGAAATTAATATCAAATATGTCCTGGATTTAAGAGATTTCCCGGGAGATCCGGTTGAAAAAGTGCTGGTACACGATTACGAAGTGATCGCAAACGATCCGGAGGTTGATATTGTTGTCGAGGTCATGGGCGGCGTTGAGCCGGCTTACACCTTCACAAAACGTGCGCTGGAGGCTGGAAAGAGCGTCTGCACATCCAACAAAGAATTGGTTGCAAGACATGGCACAGAGCTTCTCGCGATCGCAAAAGAGCACGGTGCAAATTATCTGTTTGAGGCAAGCTGCGGCGGCGGTATCCCGATCATCCGTCCGTTAAACTCCTCCCTGACTGCAGATGAGATCGATGAAGTAACGGGTATCTTAAACGGTACGACAAACTACATCTTAAGCAAAATGGCAAGCGACGGTTCCGATTTCGCGGATGTATTAAAAGAGGCACAGCGCCTCGGCTACGCAGAGCGCAACCCGGAAGCAGATGTAGAAGGCTACGATGCGTGCCGTAAAATTGCGATTCTTTCTTCTCTTGCTTATGGAAAAGAAGTCAATTACGAAGAGGTTTACACCGAGGGAATCACAAAGATCACCGCAGAGGACATCAAATATGCGACTTCGATGGGAACCGCGATCAAGCTGCTTGCAACAAGCCGCAAGGTGGGTGGTCAGTATTATGCTATGGTAAGTCCGGTGATGATCGACGCGAAAAACCCGCTGTACAGCGTAAACGGTGTCTTCAATGCCATCTTCATCCACGGAAATGTACTGGGTGATGCGATGTTCTACGGAAGTGGAGCAGGAAAGCTCCCGACCGCAAGTGCCGTTGTAGCCGATGTCGTAGACTGTGCAAAGAACAAAGGCAGAAACATCATGATGAGCTGGAGCGAGGAGAAACTGAACCTGCTGCAGATCGACGATGTGAAGAGCCGCTTCTTCGTCCGCGTATCCGGCCACGCCGCAGAGCGCCAGGCAGAGATCGAGGAGCTGTTCGGAAAAGTGGAAATCGTAGCAGTTCCAAGTCTGTCCGAGGAGTTCGCATTTATTACCGGCGAAATCACAGAGCAGGAGTACAGAGAAAAAGCAGAGAAACTCGACGGAATCCAGAGCAGAATCCGCGCGAGAATTTAAGATCTCGAAATAGACATAACTAAAAAGACGTTTCACAGCCGTAAAGCAAGGGGTGTGAAACGTCTTTTTAGTTATCTTAAAATTTATTTTTAAAGATCTGTGCCGGATCCAAAGGAATCCGTATCATATCCCACCGGTTCCGATGCCGGATACAGGACATCTTTCCGTTCCTGATAGAACGCAGCCATCGTGATCTGCATATAGGGCATTACCCACAAAAAGCCGATGGCACAGGAACAGGATGCGAGAATCTCAAGCCCTAAGAAACTTAAGAGAAGCAGAATGTAGCGGAAAAAGTTCTTCTTCATCATCGCAAAGCTCTGACGGATCGCCTGGATCGGGCCGATGCCGGGAGCGTCGTTCATCACGAAGGTGGAAAGGGAAAACGGAACCAGCACCAGCGTGGAAACGAGAGAGCCGATCAGCTTATAAACGTAAACATTCATGAGCGAAGAAAGCTCGGCGTCAATGGAAAGTGCAGTTCCAAGCGTCAGTTCCGCACTCGGGGAGGAAAGATACTGGAAGCCTGGAATGCTGGAAATCAGGGCGATCACGGAGCTGATGCCGTTGATGATAAGGAACATCAGCACGTACTGGTCCGGGTGGTGATAGAAAGCGTAGAGCATATCACCGACGGAAATCGGTTCCCCGCGCAGCGTCGAGAGGCAGATTTTTAAGTAGCCCGCCTGAAAGAGGCTGAGGAGCAGGGAAAACAGGAACAGCGTCAGATTCAGAAAAATGATATCGTACAGCGTTGTGCCTGAAAAAATCAGCGTCGGGATGAGGGAGCAGGAGAAGGTGAGAAACAGGTTGATCGCGGTTGCGCCCACCAGCGTGCCGCATCGGCCTGCCATGGCCTCACGGGCCTGCTTTTTCAGTTCTGAAAATTTCTGTTTTTGTCCGTTCATGAAAAATCCTTTCTGGTACTTAGATGGTATTTCCGTCGGTGGTTGTTCCGTTATCCGGTGTCATCTGGTATTCCTGCATGTACTGATTGTAATACCGCTCGAGCAGGTTGGTGCTGCCGCCGCTGACCATGTTGAAAAGCAGGAAAGCATACATGATGCAGATACCGACAATTATGCCGATGGTACAGCCCGCCAGACCGGCTTTTGCCGTGCCGCTCATGCGTCCTGCGCCGCGGCTTAAAAGGGCGAAGATCACGCCGAGCGAGCCGAAAAACAGGGAACCCATGTTGAGCATGAACAAAAAGGAGCAGATCGCCATGACCATCGAAGCGGCCGCAAGGGCCTGCGAACCCGTCCTGCGCGGCGGCTGTACGGGAGGCTGCTGCTGGTAATGCTGATACGGTCCGGGACGCTGGCCCTCAGGCACGCCGTACGGATGGGAGGACTGATAGGAATCTCCGGACTCATTGGTGTTTGGATCGTAATTTTCTGGTGTCATAAAATGTCCTTTCTTCTGCAAAAAAGCGCGGTTTCACACGCAGTCTGTCAAAAAAGCTATAGTAAAGATTTTATCATGTAAGGTTGACAAAAACAAGACCTATTGATAAGGTAATAGAGTGGCTGTTCCGCCAAGGGTCCCGCTTTTTATGCGGGAAAAACAGAGAAGGAACAGCGTGTTTTGGAAGAGACAACAGGAGGAATTTACCTATGGATATGAATCAGGTATTGGCAGCCGAGCTGAACGTCAAACCGTGGCAGGTAGAAGCTGCAGTGAAACTGATTGACGAGGGAAACACGATCCCTTTTATTTCACGATATCGAAAAGAAGCAACAGGTTCCTTAAACGATGAGATACTGCGAAATCTGTACGACCGTCTGATGTACCTGCGCAGTTTAAATGACCGCAAGGCCGTTGTCCTTGCGAGCATCGAGGAGCAGGGCAAGCTGACCGCAGAACTGAAAAAATCCATCGAAGAGGCCGCAACTCTCGTGGTCGTAGAGGATTTATACCGCCCGTACCGTCCGAAACGCCGGACGCGTGCGACGATCGCAAAAGAAAAAGGACTGGAGCCGCTGGCGAATATCATTCTTCTGCAGATGACAAAAGAGCCGCTCGAAAAAGAGGCAGAGGCTTTTGTTTCAGAAGAAAAGGAAGTCAAAACGGCAAAAGACGCCATTGCTGGTGCCTGCGACATCATCGCCGAGAGCATTTCCGATGAGGCCGATTACCGTATGGAGATCCGCCGCAGAACCGAGGCGAAGGGCCTGATCGTCTCGACAGCAAAGGATGAGAAAGCAGAGTCCGTTTACGAGAATTACTATGAGTTTTCCGAGCCGGTATCGAAAATTGCCGGACACCGTGTGCTGGCACTGAACCGCGGTGAGAAAGAAAAATTCCTGAACGTCAAAATTGAGGCGCCGACGGAAGAAATCCTGCGTTATCTCGAGAAAAAAATCATCACCAAAGAGAATCCGCAGACAAAGCCGGTTCTGCAGGCGACCATCGAGGATGCCTACAACCGTCTGATCGCTCCGGCCATCGAGCGTGAGGTCAGAAATCAGCTCACCGAAAAGGCAGAGGATGGTGCGATCAAGGTCTTTGGAAAGAACCTTGAGCAGCTTCTGATGCAGCCGCCGATCGCAGGCCAGGTTGTCCTTGGATGGGACCCGGCGTTCCGTACGGGATGCAAGCTGGCCGTTGTCGATGCGACTGGAAAAGTGCTCGATACCACCGTGGTTTACCCGACCGCGCCGACGAACGAGAAGAAGATTGCGGCAGCGAAAGCCACTGTAAAAGATCTGATCCACAAATACGGCGTCACCCTGATTTCTGTCGGAAACGGAACTGCAAGCCGTGAGTCCGAGCAGATCATCGTCGAGATCTTAAAAGAGATCCCGGAGAAGGTTGCGTATGTGATCACAAACGAGGCGGGAGCGTCCGTTTACTCCGCAAGCAAGCTGGCAACCGAGGAATTCCCAAACTTTGATGTCGGACAGCGAAGCGCCGCTTCCATCGCACGCCGCTTGCAGGATCCGCTGGCAGAGTTTGTCAAAATCGATCCGAAATCCATCGGCGTCGGCCAGTATCAGCACGATATGAACCAGAAGAAGCTCGGCGAGGCGCTCGGCGGTGTCGTTGAGGACTGCGTGAATAAAGTCGGTGTCGATCTGAACACGGCATCCGCGTCGCTGCTGGAATACATTTCCGGTGTCAGCAAGGTGATTGCAAAAAACATCGTGGCATACCGCGAGGAGAACGGCCGTTTCGAGAGCAGAAAAGAGCTCCTGAAAGTGGCAAAACTCGGACCGAAAGCGTTTGAGCAGTGTGCAGGCTTTATGCGCATTATCGGAGGCAAAAATCCGCTGGACGGCACAAGCGTGCACCCGGAGAGCTACGAGGCAGTCGAGAAGCTGTTTGCAAAGTTAAATATGAAGACAGAGCAGATCAGCGAGGGACCGACGGCGTTCTTCATCAAAGATTACAAGAAGATGGCAGAGGAGATCGGCGTCGGCGAGATTACGCTGCGCGATATCATCAAAGAGCTGCAGAAGCCTGGCCGTGACCCGCGTGACGAGATGCCGCGCCCGATCCTGCGCACCGACGTGCTCGATATGAAGGACCTGAAGGTCGGCATGATCTTAAAGGGAACCGTGCGCAACGTCATTGACTTCGGTGCATTCGTCGATATCGGCGTGCATCAGGACGGACTCGTCCACATTTCCCAGATGACGAAACGCTTCATCAAGCATCCGCTGGAGGCTGTGAGCGTCGGCGATATCGTGGAAGTGAAGGTCATCAGCCTTGATCTGGCGAAGAAGCGGATCGGGCTGTCGATGCTGCTGGATAAATAAAGTGTGATACGTGGGCTGCCCGAAAGAAAACAGGGGCAGCCCGCGGTGTATCAAAGGGGGATTACCATGAATGAGGAAGAAGTGCTGGTCGGACGGATTCAGGATCTGGCAGAGCAGTGTTATCACAGGGATGTTCCGTCACACACGGAGTTTCTGACGCTGGCGGAGCAGGATCTGTTCTACCGTACGGTAAATAAAATCCCGGGCGTGCGTTACGTGCTGTCCGGCGGATACGAGGCGGCAGAGCGGAAAGCGGCGCTGTTTCTGCCATCCTATGCAGAGGACGGTGATGCGTCGATGCTTCCGATCGCAGTCGTGCGCATCAGCCCGCTGAATGAAAAATTTGCGGATGCGCTGTCACACCGTGATTTCTTAGGATCACTGATGAATCTCGGCGTGGAGCGGTATAAGCTGGGAGACATTCTGATCGATGGAAACCAGGCGTATCTGATCTGTATGGCGGATATGGCGGACTACATCTGTGCGGAGCTGAAAAAAGTGCGCCATACGAGCGTGTACTGTGAAGTCGAGGCGGGACTGCCGGAGGAGCTGACGGAGCCGAAAACCGAGCGGAAAGAAGGCTCCGTCGCTTCCGTGCGGCTCGATGCGGTGCTGTCGCTGGCGTTCAGCAGTTCGCGGAGCAAAATGGTGCCGCTGATCGAGGGCGGCCAGGTGTTTATCAACGGAAAGCTGGTGACATCGCCGAGTGCGTCATTAAAAGAGGACGATCTCGTGACCGTGCGCCATATGGGAAAATTCCGCTATGTGGGCGTGCAGAACCAGACGAAAAAGGGAAGGCTGTACGTGGCTGTTGAACGATTTGTCTCATAATAGATATTTTGAGGGATTTTACAGGAAAAGACCATTGACAGTGTTTGTAAAAAGACGGTATTATAGAGGGTATGTAGAAGGTCCGCAGTTATGAGAATTTTCATGAAATTTTTCATACAGAAGCGGACTGCGAAGATTACGTATCAGGAAGGCAGGAAGAAAAAATGGGAAAAATTATACTGACCGGCGACCGACCGACCGGCAAGCTGCATGTAGGACATTACGTTGGTTCACTGCGCCGCCGCGTGGAGCTGCAGAACTCCGGTGAATTCGATAAAATTTACATCATGATTGCAGACGCACAGGCGCTGACCGACAATGCGGACAACCCGGAGAAGGTGCGCCAGAACATTCTGGAGGTAGCACTGGATTACCTTTCCTGCGGACTTGATCCGGAAAAGAGCACCATCTTTATCCAGTCTCAGATTCCGGAACTGTGCGAGCTTTCTTTCTATTATATGAATCTCGTTACGGTTTCCAGACTGCAGAGAAACCCAACCGTAAAATCGGAGATCCAGATGAGAAACTTTGAGGCGAGCATCCCGGTTGGATTCTTCACCTACCCGATCAGCCAGGCAGCCGACATCACTGCATTCAAGGCAACGACCGTTCCGGTTGGAGAGGATCAGATGCCGATGATCGAGCAGACACAGGAGATCGTCCACAAATTCAATACGGTTTATGGCGAGGCACTTGTGCAGCCGAAGATTATGCTGCCGGAGAATGATTCCTGCAGACGTCTGCCGGGTATCGACGGAAAAGCGAAGATGAGTAAATCGCTCGGAAACTGCATTTACCTGTCCGAGGAGCCGGATGAGATCAAGAAAAAAGTCATGAGCATGTACACCGACCCGGATCACATCAAGATCACCGACCCGGGCAAGATCGAGGGAAATACCGTATTTACTTATCTCGATGCATTCTGCCATCCGGAGCACTTCGAGCGCTATCTGCCGGATTACGCAAATCTCGACGGGCTGAAAGCACATTACCAGAGAGGCGGCCTTGGCGATGTCAAAGTGAAGAAGTTCCTGAACAATGTACTGCAGGAGACCTTAGAGCCGATCCGCAATCGCAGAAAAGAACTGGAAAAAGACATTCCGGCGATCTATGAGATGCTGAAAAAAGGCAGCGAAGAGGCAGAAAAAGTTGCCGCTCAGACACTGGCGGATGTCAAAGCAGCCATGAAAATCAACTATTTTGATGATCTGGACCTGATCCGTTCCCAGGCAGAGCGTTACGGCAAATAATTACCAATAGAAGATGAATGGAAAAAGCGGACATTATGGTTCCGCTTTTTCTGTTGCAGGGCGGACGAAAGTTCGAAGTCCTGCGGTCGGAGAGGATAGCATATGGTCATACATGGATTTCAAAAGCTGACGCTGCTGGATTACCCGGGCAAGGTGGCGTGCACATTGTTTTCGGGCGGATGTAATTTCCGCTGCCCGTTCTGCCAGAACGGAAATCTCGTGCAGCATCCCGAATGGGAGCCGGTGATTCCGGAGGAGGAGATTTTTGCAGTGCTCGAAAAGCGGCGCGGCGTGCTGGACGGCGTCTGCGTGACGGGCGGTGAGCCGACGCTGGATCCGGATCTGGAGCGGTTCGTGACGAAAATTAAGGAACTGGGATATCTTGTGAAGCTCGATACGAATGGATACCGGCCGGAGATTTTGAAAAAGCTAGTGGAAGAGAAGAAAATCGACTACGTCGCCATGGACATCAAAAACGCGCCGTCCCGGTACGGCGAGACGGCGGGCGTGAAAAAGATCGATGTGATGCGGATCAATGAGTCGGTCGAGTTTTTAAAGAGCGGCGTGGTGGACTATGAGTTCCGGACAACGCTCTGCAAAGAGCTGCATGGAAGGGAAGAGATCGAAGCGATCGGAAAGTGGCTTTCCGGGGCAAAACGGTACTTCCTGCAGAATTATCGGGAATCGGATTATGTGATTGATCCGAGGTTCTCGGGGTATGCGAGGGAACAGCTCGAACAGTTCTGCGAGATCCTGCGCGGAAAGATTGAGACGGTGGAGATCCGCGGCGTGGATTAAAAAACGCTTTAAAGCGTGCGGTACCAGTAGCCGAAGCGGGCATCGGGCGCGAGCTCGGAGGGGCGCATCGCCTGCTTGAAGTGGAAAAAGCCGAAGAGGCTTGCCATGAACTGCTCATTCGGCGTGTAGACGCCGGGGACGCCGAAATACCAGAGTTCCTGCTGGTCGCGGTTCCGGGCGAGGAGCAGATGGCGATAGGACGAGGAGCCATGGAGGACGAAGCGGTTCGCATCCACCGAAAGACCGGCGGCGCGGAGCTGTGGAAGATCGTCGAGTGAGAGGCGCAGGCAGTCGGTCAGATCATCATCTGGGAACGGGTGGAACTCCGGGAACTGGTCCTGAAGCTGGAGATAGAGAGCAGCCCGGGACGGCGGCACGGCTGCTGCGGCGGGAAAATCGGCGGAAGTCATATGTAGCGGCTGGGCGGCAGAATCCGGGATGGGCTGCGGCGGTTCCGGGTTGGCAGAGGGATAGCTTTCTGCGGTTTTCACAGATTCCGCGGATGCGGGATGGAGAGTGTTGGCGGATGATTGCGTGATCCTGTCTGCAGGAACGGTGTTTACCGTGTCAGTTGATGTGGATTCTGTGGAGACGGTGGATTCCGGGTTGGAATTTTGTGGATAAGGTTCGGAATTGCTGCTGAATTCTGTGGAAAGTTCATCGAACTGTGCTTTTGAAGCGTCTGATGATGGCAGGGACTGCGCAGGTACGGCGGGATCCAGAGGTTCGGGTGTTTCGGCAGTTTTCTCTTCGGTCGGTCTGGTACCATTGTCTTCGGAGGTTTTGGGCTCCTGCGGGAGCGTGGGAGCGAAAAACTCCGGCTGAATCGGAAGATCGTCCCACTGGGTGGCGATGACGCCGGTCTGGCGGCAGAGCAGGATCAGACCGCCAAGCTCGTCGAGCGTGACATCCGTCTGCCCAATGGCATCGGAGTGCGTGAAGAGTTTTCCGCTCGTAGAAGAGCGCCCCGCAAGGAGATTTCCGAGCGGAATGCCGTACATCCGCCCTGACCGGCGGATAAATCCGTAGACCGTGACCGAGGTCTCCGGCGGAAGAGACGGCGATTTGATCTGGAAGTCCATGCGGCAGAAGCCGTTCTGCGACTCCACGCGGACAAAGCCGCAGCATCCGCCCTTGCGGTTGTTCGGGTATTCGTATAGATAGGCAATGAAACGCCGGTAATCAGACATAAAAACCTCCTGCATAGAAGTAAAAAGAGTAGAAAAAGATACTGCGCTACAGTTCACGATATGCGGGAAGGACAGAAAATATACGCAGAGAAGAAAGGAAGTGCACAATGGAAGAAGAAACAAAGCTGGAAACGCCGGAGGAAAAAACGCACCGGAAAGAACGGGAACGCTTCATGCGCCAGGCGATTACGCAGGCGAAGAAAGCGGAAAAGCTGATGGAAGTTCCGATCGGCTGTGTGATTGTGTACGAGGGAAAGGTGATTGCGCGGGGCTATAACCGCAGAAATACGGATAAAAACACGCTGTCCCACGCGGAACTGAATGCGATCCGGAAAGCCAGCAAAAAGCTCGGCGACTGGCGGCTGGAGGGCTGTACGTTGTATGTCACCCTGGAACCGTGCCAGATGTGCGCCGGTGCGATCGTACAGGCGAGAGTCAGCGAAGTCGTCATCGGCAGCATGAACCCGAAGGCGGGCTGCGCGGGATCGATCTTAAATATGCTGGAAATGCACGAGTTTAACCATCAGGTGAAGGTCGAGCGCGGCGTGCTGAAAGAAGAGTGCTCGGAGATGCTGAGTGCGTTTTTCCGGAGACTGCGGGTGGTGAAAAAGAAGAAAAAAGAAGAGAGGAAGAGGGCGGAAGAAGGGAAAGAATAAAAGAAGAGGCAGCATCGGGATGGGATGCTGCCTGAGGAAGATTATTTGTTTGAGTAAGTTGCACTTTCGAATATTTCCGTAAAAAATACAATCCCCGCATTTCCAGCAGAAACCATCGAAAAAATCATTGACGAATCCCGAAAAAAGCACTATAATATATGATGTATTTGACAAAATACGGAGAAGTACCCAAGAGGCTGAAGGGTCTGGCTTCGAACACCAGTAGGTCGGAAACGGCGCAAGGGTTCAAATCCCTTCTTCTCCGCTATGCAAAAAAGAGACAGCAAAAAGATTGAAAAATCGAAAAAGCTGTCTCTTTTTCTGTGAGAAATTATGAAATAGATGCAAAACAAAAGAAACAAAGACAGAAAAAGCATCGCCAGTTCACGAAAAGGGACCGATGCACAACAAAGCAAAATAAAAAGGAGAGACAATACATGGCGCAGTTACCACAGGAATTTCTGACCCGCATGCAGGACATGCTGGGCGATGAATTTGATGCATTTTTAACTTCCTACGACGCACCCCGCACAGCCGGGCTGCGTGTGAATACAAAAAAATGCCGGACCGAAGATTTCCCGCCGCTTGTTCCGGGAACGTGGAAGAAAATTCCGTGGATTCCAAACGGCTATTTCGTGCCGGACGGCATGCGCATGGGCCAGTCTCCGCTGTATGCGGCAGGCGTCTTCTATCTGCAGGAGCCAAGCGCCATGACCCCGGCGTCCCGCCTCCCGATCGAACCGGGTGAGCGTGTGCTCGATCTCTGCGCCGCACCGGGCGGCAAAGCGACGGAGCTGAATGCGCGCCTGAAAGGAACCGGCCTTCTCGTCGCCAATGACATCAGCAACGCCCGCGCCAAAGCACTGCTGCGCAATCTGGAGCTGTTCGGAAGTGAAAACGTGCTTGTCACCAATGAGACACCGGCAGGCCTTGCAGACGTCTTCCCGGGCTTCTTCGATAAAATCCTCGTGGATGCACCGTGCTCCGGCGAGGGCATGTTCCGGAAAGATGAGGCAGTCATCGGCACCTGGACCCCGGAGCGGCCGGATTTCTTTGCGGATCTGCAGCGAGAGATCACCTCGAATGCTGTCAAAATGCTGCGTCCGGGCGGCCTCATGATGTATTCGACGTGTACCTTCGCCCCGCAGGAGGACGAGGGAACCGTTTCTTTCCTTCTGGAAAACTTCCCGGAAATGGAACTGATCGAGATGGAAGGCTACGAAGGTTTTTCAAAAGGCAATCCAGTCTGGGGAAACGGCGATCCGGAGATCGAAAAGACCGTGCGCATCTGGCCGCATAAAATGAACGGCGAGGGCCATTACCTTGCCCTGTTCCGCAAAAAAGGCGAAGCCATTCCTTATGAGACAGAAGAAAAACCGATCGAAAAGAAAAACAAAAAACAGAAAAACCGGAAAAAAGACCGCGGAACGGAAGCACCGGGTCCGTCGAAAGCAGAAAAACAGATCCTTTCCGATTTCCTGTCCCGGATGACAGCACCGATCCCGGTGGAGGAACTGGAAGTCCGCGCCGGAAAAGTATACCATTCCCCGTCCCTGCCGGATGGCGTGCGGAATCTTCATTTCCTGCGGAACGGTCTGTATCTCGGTGAACTGAAAAAAGACCGTTTCGAGCCGTCACAGCCGTTTGCCGTGACACTCTCCGCGGACAAGTTCAAAGATTACATGAATTTAAAGGCAGATGACGAGCGTACCGAAAAATATCTCCACGGTGAGACAATTTCCGTAGAGCCGGGAGAGACCGCATCGCCGTCGGGCTGGAAGCTGGTCTGCGTCGATGGATTCGGCCTTGGATGGGGCAAACTGGTCAAAGGAACCTTGAAAAATAAGTACCCTGTTGGATGGAGAAAGTAGAAAAATCATGCCAGTTTTTGCAGGAAAAACGTCGAAATATTACAAAGTTATTAACAGAAATTAAAAAAGACTTTCATTTCAGACATACTTGTGTTATAATGGCAAAGTACGGCGGGAAAAAAGGCCCATTTTCCGCAGTAACTTGGAGTGACAATCAGCAACAGAACGTAATAAGTATGAGGTGTACGACATGAAAAAAAAGAAATTATTCAGCCTGGTTTTGGCCACAGTGCTTACGGCAGCAACCGTTCTGCCATGCTATGGTGCCAGTACAAAGGAGAAAATTTCAAATGCTCAGGCAGAACAGGCTGCCGCACAGTCTCAGCTTGACAGCATACAGAGCAGGATTGACGAACTCAATTCCAAAAAGGGACAATCAGAAGAATATCTTTCCGAACTGAACCAGCAGCTGGACGATCTGCAGAACCGTCTGCAGGAGCTTCAGGATCAGTATGATGCGAAGCAGAACGAACTGGTACAGATTCAGGCAGATCTGGAAGATGCAAAAGCAAAAGAAGAAGAGCAGTACGAGGCGATGAAGCTCCGTATCCAGTATATGTATGAAAATTCTTCCGGAAACGGATACATGGCAATGCTCTTTTCTTCCAAAAGCATTTCAGAGCTGATCAGCCGGGCAGAATACATACAGAAAATTTCCGATTTCGACCGCGATCTTATGCAGGAGTATGAAGACACGGTAGACCAGGTAAAAGAAAAAGAAACACAGGTGCAGGAAGAGCAGGCAGCGATCGTAGAACTGCAGCAGCAGAGCAGCGATCAGCAGGAAGCAATCCAGGAGCTGTATGCAGCAGCTTATCAGGAACTCCGTACCTACTCCGCAGAGCTGGACGATGCAAAATCCAGCGAGAGTGCACTGGTAGATGAAATCAACAGCAAAGCAGATGCAATCAACGACCTGATCCGTCAGGCGAAAGAAGAGGAGATTGCAGCGCAGAAGAAAGCAGAAGAGGAAGCAGCCGCAGCAGCCGCCGCACAGCAGGCTGCCGCAGAAGCTGAGGCCGCCAGAAAACAGGCAGCCGAGGCAGAGGCCGCAAGAGTCGCAGCCGCAGAAGCAGCAAATGCCGCAGCGAAAGCAGATACCGATACAAGCAGCAGCTCCGGAAGCAGTTCTTCGGACAGCAGCGCATCCTCCACGACAACGGGGAGTCCATCCGCGTCAGATACTTCCAGCAGCTCCTCCAGCGGAACATACCTTGGAAGATTTAAACTGACAGGCTATTGCTCCTGTTCCATCTGTACCGGACAGTGGTCCGGCGGATCCACCGCGAGCGGAACCACACCGACCGCAGGAAGAACGATCGCCATGGGCGGTGTACCATTCGGAACGAAACTGATGATCAACGGCCAGGTTTACACGGTAGAAGACCGCGGAACCGCTTACGGCCACGTAGACATCTTCTGCAGCAGCCATTCCGAGGCGCTGAGCTTCGGCGTGCAGTATGCAGATGTATATCAGCTGAGCTGAGAAACAAAGATAAGAGATATGCCGGAACAGAACTTCCGGCATATCTCTTTTTTTGACTTTCTCAGAAACTGTCATTCTAAAAGAACACCAAAAAGGCTGCAAACCCGTGTGAAATGTACCTTTTGAAGCAATAATAAAAAAAATTAAAAAAATTTCAAAAAAGGTGTTGACATTCCTATAGACATCATATATAATAACTATTGTTGACGGACGAGAGTTCAGAAAACAAATAAAATCGAAGCGTGGCTCAGTTTGGTAGAGCGCTGCGTTCGGGACGCAGAGGTCGTGGGTTCGAATCCCGTCGCTTCGACTCCTTGGCAGGGGCACCGGAACACTTGAGAAATCAGGGTTCCGGTGTTTTTCGTTATGCTATTATGCTATATGCTGATTATAAGGTTTGTAAGAATATAAAGTATGAAACAATCCGGTATCAAAGGATTATGGGCTTAAGTATGGACTTAGCAGACGAAATTTGATTGCAATAATTGAATCGTAGAAAAATCCACTGTGGGTGATAGTTTTTTCTATTGCCACAGTGGATTTTTCTACGTTAAGATGTATATGGAAAATCAGAATAAAAAAACAGGAGCACAGGATGAGAGGAAAAGGCATACATTCAAAATCGATCTTTGTACAGCTAATAGTATTTTCATTGCTTACCAGTCTGGTGCCGATTTTGATTATCAGTATATTTTTATTTTATAAACTGGACAATACGGCACAGACAGAGACGAAGAATTATCATGAGCAGATTACTTCTCAGTATATGAAAAATATTGAGGAAAAACTGCAACAGTACCGAAACAGTCTGGAAGTAATCGCCAATAATACGGTGATTTTGAATACACTGACGGATGAAAAGCTGAATCCGTATGATAGAGGCGAACTGGTCAGCAAAGAGGTGGACAACTCTCTTTTGCTGGAGATGCAGAGTGAAGTGAGAAACTGCATGGTGTATTCCAGAGTGCAAAATTGCAAGGTATATGGCAGTCGGGCGTCTATGATGCAGCAGGCGAGCAGAGAAGTATGGTATCTGCAGGAAAAAGCGGAAGAAGATGGCTGGTTTTCTTATTTTGCCTTGAAGGATTCAGAACCGATCCTGTCACTGGTGAAGGATATTGAACAGCTGGATACGGAACATCTGAGCCGATCGCAGCTGGGAATCATAAAACTGGATGTGGCAATGAAGCGTCTGTTTGTACCGGCGTCAACGGAGGATGATGAGAGTGCCACTTACAATGTTATTGTGTATAAGGGTCAGGGGAAAGATGCAAAGATTTTGTATCAGACAGTGAAAAATGATGGAGATGAGATTTTAAAAAAATATTGGGAAGAAACGGCGGACCAAAAAGATGGAGCGAATTCCAACGGACAGATCTCCACGTATACTGTGAACGGTCAGACACTGGAAGAGTATGGACTGAATCTACTGTTTTTGTTTGATAACCAGGACTCCTGGCAGAAACGGGTGGAGATTATCGAGGCGATTCTTCCACTATTACTGCTTCTGATCGTGACGGTGACCGGGCTGATTTACTGGTACAGTAAAGATTTTTCTTCCCGTGTGGAACTGTTGGTGAGAAAATTCCGTCGTGCAGAGACAGGAGATCTGTCCGTGAGCGAAGAAATCGGAGGAAGTGATGAGATCGCTGTGTTGGATCAGCAGTTCAACCGTATGCTCGGAAAACTGGATCAGCTGATCAAGACCAGTTATGTGCAGAAGCTGGAAAACAAAGAGGCGCAGCTGAAGAATCTGCAGCTGCAGATCAACCCACATTTTCTGTATAATACACTGGAAACGATCAGTTCTATTGCGGCGGTAAAGCAGGTATTTGTCGTGTGTGATATCTGCGGAAAGCTGGGGGAAATCTTCCGGTACAGTCTGGGAAAAGATTATGGGGAAAGGGTGCCTCTGGAGCAGGAAATGAAACATATTAAAAACTATATGTTTATCCAGGAGATCCGTCACGGAAATCGGCTTCAGGTATTTTATAATATTGATGTGGATGCGGCGCATGTATATATTCCGAGGTTTATTTTGCAGCCAATCGTTGAAAATGCAATCTCACATGGCCTTGGGAATCTGACGAGTGTCGGAACATTGGAAATCTCTGCATTTGAGAAGAATGACCGGCTGTATATCCAGATCGAGGATGATGGGGAAGGTATGGATCAGGAAAAAGTTGCAGAGATCGTCCGGTTTATCAATACGGAAAAACCGGTAGAGGGAAAGAAAAATATAGGAATTCGCAACGTAAATCAGAGAATCAAACTGGCATGCGGAGAACAGTACGGAATTATCATTGAGAGCACTCCGTATCAGGGAAGTCGCTTTACGATACAACTGCCGATCATGAGGGAAGGAGAAGGAAATGAGACATAATATATTGATCGTGGATGATGAACAACTGATTCGCCAGGGATTACGGGCGAGAATCGAGTATCTGGGAATTGATGTAGATGAGATGTTTGAGGCAGACAATGGTCTGATGGCGCTGGGGATCCAGGATGCGCATCCGATCGATCTGGTGATCACGGACATCTGCATGCCAGATATGGACGGGCTGGAACTGATTCAGCAGATGCAGAAGAAAAATAACCAGATCCAATTTATTGTCCTCAGTGGGTATGCGGAGTTCAGTTATGCGGAGACGGCGATCCGTCTTGGCGTAAAGGCGTATCTGTTAAAGCCGGTTTCCAACGATGATCTGAAAGAGGCATTTGACAAGGTGTATAAGGAAATGGAGCAGACGGCCAGCATCCGGCAGGAAGTTCAGATGAAAAAGAGAATGGACCGGGAACAATCGGCATATCAGCAGGAAAAGGCACTGAACGGGTTGTTTGCAGAACAGGATCTCGGTGTGATAAACAGGGAAAAGTTATGCAGGATCTGCGGATGTGAGAAAGATCGCTGGGGCAGTGAGCAGGTATTCTATCTGGCGGTTTTGCATATTAACAAGGAAAGTTTCGAACACGAGAGATTTCGTCCGGTGGATCATGAGCTGGTTCGGTTTACGATCCGTAACATTTTTGATGAGATTGATACGTCCTGTGAGAAACAGATGGTGAACAGTCTGTCGGATCCGAAACAGTTGTATGCGATCTTTACGCTGGATGATCCGAAAAAACTGCGGATGGAAGTGGAGCGGATTTTTCTCAGGATGCGTTCGGTACTTGAAAAGAAGATGGATATCTATATGACTACCGGTGTCAGCCGTCCTTGCAGTCAGGTACATACGAAAACGGCGACGGAGGCGAGAATAGCACTGAAACAGCGGATCATTTATGGCAATGGCAATATTTACTTTTATGAAGATATCAGGATCCTCGGGGAACAGGAATTTCCGGTATCACAACTGCATCTGCTGGAACAATATATGGAGCACAATGAGATCTTTAAGGTGAAGAATCTGGTACAGGAGATCTTTTCAGAAGAACTGGTGAAAAAATACGGAAGTGGGTATCTTCGGATTATGTGGATCCGGATCCTGAATATTTTACTGCATCACTATGACCGGAGAGGAAGAAATGCGGGCGAGGTTGAAAAATTACTGCAAAGCTATAATCTTCCGGATCAGATCCAGTCGATCCAGGAGATCCGGCAGAAGATTGTGGAGATGGTGATGGAGTGTGTATCCACGGAGAGTGTCACCGATGCCAATGCCAGAAGTAAGATCCAGATGGCGGTCGGCTATATTCAGGAGCATTTCGGGGAGAACCTGACGGTCAATGATCTGGCGGAACATTATGGGATGAGTCCGAACTATTTTTCTTCGATGTTTAAGAAAGAGATGAGCCGGTCGGCGGTAAATTATATTACGGAGCTGCGGATCAATCAGGCGAGAGAACTGCTGTATCATTCGGAGCTGAGTGTGGTGGATATCTCGAAAAAAGTGGGGTATGAGGACAGCCAGTATTTCTTCCGGGTATTTAAAAAATATCTGGGAATGACGCCATTACAGTATCGGGAAGAGAGCAGAAAATAAAAAAAGATTTAAAAAATAACATCGTTTTTCGTAGAATTATCTACTGAAAAACGGTGTTATTTCTATTTTCAGAAGAGATAGAAAGGGATATAGTGGGGAAACATGGAGAAGAAAATTCCATGAGAGAGGGAAAGGGAAAAGAAACTATGAAACAAATGAGAAAAATTGATAATTCAAGAGATGCGCAGCTGTTGTTTTTGCTGTGCTGGTTTGCTTATTTTACCTCCTATATCGGGCGGTTGAATTATTCGTCAGCGATGACGGCGATGATTCAGGAGGCAGTTCTGACGAAAAGCCAGGCAGGATTTATCAGTATGGTATATTTCTTCGCTTACGGGATCGGACAGTTCTGTAACGGGATGCTGGGTGACCGGTTTCACCCGGGAAAGATGATTTTTGTCGGCCTTGCGATCGCGGCAGGGGCGAATCTGTGCATGGGATTTGTCGGCGGATTCGGAGCGATGGCAGTGGTCTGGGGGATCAACGGGTATGCACAGGCAATGATCTGGCCACCGGTGATTCGAATCTTCGCGGAGATGGTGAGCCGGGAACAGAAGATGAAGTTCTGCGTCAATATCGTATCCTCACAGGTGGTAGGAACGCTGGCTTCGTATCTGCTGGCGGCAGTTGTGATGTGGCTGATCGGATGGAGAGCCGTGTTCGGCGCGGCAGCGATCTGTCTGTGTGTGATGTCAGTTATCTGGATCATTGGGTTTGAAAAGATTGAAAAATGTGGAAAAGACCCGGAGGAAGAAACGGCAGATGTGGATAACGATGAATCTACAGCTGCGAAAACGGCAAATACAGGAAAACAGGCATGGCTTGGTTTCGGTATCCTGATGGTATTATTCCCGGTGATCATCCACGGCATGTTAAAGGACGGAGTGACGACATGGGTTCCGACGTATATTACGGAGACTTTCCTCACATCTCCGGCATTTTCCATTCTGGTGACAACCATGCTTCCGATCGTCAATTTGACAGGGGCTTATCTGGCGCAGTACCTGTATCAGAAATGCAAAAAACAAGAAACAGCTGCAGCTGTATGGCTGTTTCTGCTCGCAGTGCTGGCTCTGACGGGCATTTGGATCGGAAAAGACACTTCGATGATCCTGACCATTGTACTGTTTGCGATGACAACGGCATCTATGATGGGTGTTAACACGATATTTGTCAATTTTTTCCCACTTCGCTATGAGGCGATCGGAAAGGTATCAACGGTGTCCGGTTTTATGAACGGTATGGCATATGTGGGAACGGCGGTATCCACGTTTACGATCGGTGTTCTGGTAGAACAGAAAGGTTGGAACGTGACGATAGGAAGCTGGGTAGTGATGACATTCCTGGCGCTGGTGGTGTGCGTGCTGGGGAAAAAAGAAATTCTTGCAACAGACGGAATATCCCAGCAAAAAATGAAAAATAAGACAGCATAATAAAAAAGCTCCCTGTCATGAGGTGACCCCAAAAAGTTAGACTTTTATTGCGTAACAGATTTTGTCTGTTACGCATTTTTTATGCAGCCAAGAGGCTAAGCCTGTATTGAACAGGACTCATCCATCCTAGTTTCTCTTTAATTCTTTGCTCATTATAATATTTTATATATCGTTCTATTTCAGATTTCAATTCTTCAAAACTATAATATACAACACCATAGTAGATTTCTTGCTTGAGTAATCCAAAGAAATTCTCCATGACCGAATTATCATGGCAATTCCCTTTTCTCGACATACTTTGAAAGATACGTTCCTCTTTTAATCGTCGTGAATAGGCTTTCATTTGATAAGCCCATCCTTGATCTGAATGAAACGTTCTTCGATATGGACAATCAGATGTTATTTTGATTGCCTTTTCCAAAGCTACCAGTACATTTTCAGCAGAAGGATGCTTATCAATCCCAAAACTTAGTATTTCTCCATTGCACATATCCATAAATGGATCGAGATATAATTTGTGCATTGTCATGTGCCCCTTAGAATCCACCTCATAGTATTTAAATTCTGTTGTATCTGTTGTGATTTTCTGACGAGGTATATGCGTGTTAAATCGTCTACGAATTCTGTTAGGTGCTATAGTTCCTACCTTTCCCTTGTAAGAACTATATTTACGGCTCTTTCGTGTAAATGAAGTGACCTGTAGACCAAGCTTCTGCATAATTCTTTGAACCTTTTTCTTGTTAACAACAATGTTTTGGTTTCGAAGTTCTCCCAGTATACGACGGTAGCCATAGTCCTTATGAGATTTCCTAATTTCAAGAATTCTTTCTTCGAGTTCCTTGTCGGGATTTTCTCTATCAAATCTTTTTTGCCAGTACATATATGTTGCTTTAGGCATGCCTGTGTATGAGAGAAGGTCTTTTAATTTGAATTGTCTTCGGAGACTACTGATGATTCGAGCCGTTCTCTCATTTTGGCGTCGTCCTCTAAACGCAGTCTCCTCAGTTCTTTTAAAAAGGCATTCTCTATTCTTAGCTTAAGAAGTTCATCTTCTAATTCTTTCACATGTTCAGCACTTGTATTAGGAGTATTCTCTTTAACATTCTGAGAAATTTTGTTGCAAACAGAATTATCCAAAGTTTTTTTCCGACCTTTCTTCCGAGGCCTTAACCCGTCGGGGCCAGCTACTCTGAATGCTTCAACCCATCTACTAATCATAGTATAATTGGTGATTCCATTTGCTAATGCCAGTTCCTCATATGAGACCTCGTTTGATAAATAAGATTCTACCATATGAAGCTTGAATTCAAAAGAATAATTATTCTTCTGTCTACTTCTTTTTAAGCCTTCCTCACCAAACTCATTATAATTATGAATCCATTGTCGAATCTGTCTAGCACTTTTAACATTATATTTTTTTGCTAGTGCTTTTGAACCAACACCTAAACTTAGATGCTCTAGAACAATTTTTTTCTTAAACTCAAAGTTATATTTTGCCATAAGAAAACCGACCTCCAATAGTTAGATTTTGGGGTCTAACTTCTGGGGGTCGGTTCATCAGGGAGCTTTTTTATTATGCTGTCTTACAGATGCATCACGGGGCTTGTACATACGAGGTTTTCGATAATAGTTTCTTTCTCGAAAAGCATCGGGATAATAATCGCATGCTCTGAAAAAGAAGCCAGCGGGATCCGGTCGGATACGTCGCAGGTGATAACCTGATCTTGTGTGCGGAGAGTGACTCTATAATCGTTCTCGGCGAGCGGTTCGTATCCCGGTTTTCCGGTCTGATGGATGGTGAAGGTGAGTGCTTCTCCATCGTTATGTACTTCCAGCAGAGGTCCCTTGCATACCCAGGTACGCTGGTTGTGGATCGCATCGGAGAGTTCCCGGCAGACATCGCCGTCAGGTTCACCCTGGATGTAGGTGGAATAATGTCCGTGCAGGGTGCTGTTCCCATGAAGATCCATGCCACAGGTAGCAGCCAGTTTTTCACCGGAAAGCACCAGATTTTCCCACAGTTTTATTCCTTTTTCATTGACTTCATGAAGCGGTTCCGGGTTGTTGAAGATCTCGATGAAGTCACAGCAGGAATAATCCGTGACCGTCATCTCGAAACGGCAGCCCTGTGCGAACGGCCATCCGAAGGAATATGGATGTGCCACGCCGACCAGAGCTCCTTTTTTACGGGCAGCACGGAAGAGAAGTTCCGGCTTGTGTCTGTTGATATTTTCCCACGGCACATACTCGGTCAGGTTCAGACAGAGGATGTGTCCGTAATAAGTGGTATATTCCATGCCGGGGATAAAGGCGATTGGCTGTGGATGCTCTTTCAGATAATTTTTAATTTTGCAATGTCCGGATATGGTGTTGTGATCAGTCAGGGCGAAGGCATCCACCTGGTCTGCCACCATAAAGTCCGTCAGTTCTTTGCAGGTAAATACTGCGTCGGATTCATTGGTATGATTGTGTAATTCCAGTCTTTTATACATAAAAAGTTCCTCCCTTAACGTGCGCGTACCGTCAGTTGGTAGTTGGTGTTATCCAGCAGTACGGAAAATACCAGGATGGTTACTTTTAATACACCCTCGATGGTTGACTGTGGGATACATCCTTCGGTAGCTTCTGTTGCGGTAAAATGCATGTGTCGGGTTGTCAGCTGTCTGTGAATGTTGCCGATGAAGGTATCATTCAGGGTTGCCATGGTATGAATCTCGGTTTTCATACCGTGATACACGGCATCTTCCCATTCCTCCGGTGTGCCTTCTTCCATACCATATTCTTTTTTACAGTAGTCAAGCAGGCGCTGTTTCAGTTCCGGTGTCACATCTTCCGGGCGGAAGTGCTGCGGTCCAAAAGAAAATTCAATATCCAGTTCTTCGTAAGTCTGATCCAGGCAGACGGTGTAGGAAATCTGACCGATAAAGTCTTTGCATAATTTTCCTTCTACCTGGTAAATGGTTTTCATCTCTTCCATAGTAGTCTCCATTTTCATTTGTAGGTTTTCTGTACTTGCGGCCGGTACGATACCGACTGTGTATTCTCAGAATACGCAGACAGGTTGCCGATGTCAATAGTCTGAAAAAATTCGTAGAAAAGTCCAGTTATTTTAAAAGTTCTGTACATTATAGGGAAAAAACAGATTTGCTATAATGGTCGCAAAGACGGAAGAAAGTAGATGAAACTGACGCCGGACAGATTGACGAAACTGGAAAATAAAGGAGAGTCACATGGAAAAAAGAACGCTGTATAAAGAAGGAACTTACAAAAAAGGAAATCTTCACACTCACACGACCTGGTCAGACGGTGTGCATACGCCGGCAGAGACTGCAAAACATTATCGCAGCAAAGGATATGATTTTCTGGCACTGACAGATCACTGGGTTTACGGGATTCATCCGGAACTGAACCGGGATGATTTTCTGGTATTTCCGGGAACGGAGCTGGATATTGAGCTGCCGGGAAGAAAGGATCATCATCTGGTAGGCTTCGGTCTGCCGGAGACAAACCGGATACCGGAACATTATACTTTTGAAGAAGAACGTAGAAACGGTGTGCTGACAACAGCGGAGCGTATCATCGAATATTTCGGACAGAGAGGAAATGTAACACTGTATGGTCACCCGTACTGGTCGAAAATCGATTCTACCGATATCAAATATCTGCAGGGTATGATCGGTATGGAAATCTACAACCACGGTTCCGAATTTTTCGGAAACAACGGTAATTCGGAGACGTATTTTGATCATTTTCTGTTTGTAAGAAATAAAATTTTCTGTTTTGCTACGGATGATGCTCATAATATCGGGGAACACGATCTGGGGGGATTTATCATGGTAAAGACGAAAGAATTTACCCACAGGGGAATCCTCGAGGCGATCAAAGACGGAAGTTTTTATGCATCTTCCGGACCTTTGCTCCATGATTTTTATGTGGAAGACGGAGTTGCACATGTGACCTGTGATCCGTGTCAGCATATTTATTTTCAGACACCGCACCGGGGAGACTGTCTGTTCAGCGAGGAAGGGGATTGTCTGACCGAAGGGAGCTTTGCGTTAAACGGAGATGAGGAGTATGTGAGAGTGACGATCAAGAACAGCAGGGGACAGAAGGCATGGACACAGCCGATCTGGTTGTGGCTGTTCTGATGGTTTTGATGATAGAAAGTAACTAGTACATCGTTTTCAAAATAACTGTATCATTTACTTGTCTACGAATCCGATTGCACAGTTTAAAAAGCCTCAGCGTAGCCCGCTACGCCTACGTTTTTTTAACTGCACACTCGAATCCGTATCCTGCGTGAATGATACAGTTATTTACGAAACGATGTACTAGATTGTGAAAGTGCTGAACAGTTACGACAGAAAAAAGGACATACAGGAGGAAGAATATGTTAAAATTAGTGACTTTTAATATACGATGTGATTATGACCAGGATGGAGCCAACAGTTTTCGGTTCCGCAAACCTGTGATCTTAAAGAAACTTACCGAAGAGAAACCGGATGTGATCTGCTTTCAGGAAGTGCTTCCCCATGTGGCAGCATGGCTGAAAGAGAACCTGACGGAATATACCGTGATCGGCTGTGGAAGAAGCGAAACACTCGAAGATGAACAGATGACTGTAGCTTTCCGTACGAAACGTCTGAACCTGATCAATATGGAAACGTTCTGGTTGTCTCCGACACCGTATGTGCCGGCAAGCAGATACGAGGAACAGTCCATCTGTCCGCGTGTGTGCACGGAAGTGGTACTGGAAGATCTTCAGGAGAAGAAAGTCTTCCGTCTATGTGATATCCACCTGGATCATCTCGGCGTGCAGGCGAGAACCCTGGGACTGTCTCAGATCCTAAAGAAGATGGATGATGCCGTTTTATTCGCCAACGCACCGGTGATCCTTGCGGGTGACTTTAACGCAGAGCCGGACGGAGAAGAATTTGCTGTGATGAGAGAACGGACAGATTATGTCAACTGTACGGAGGGCATTGGCATTACCTATCATGGATTTGAACCAGAAGATGAACCGGAACGGATCGATTATATTTATATCAAAAAAGCAAAAGAAGGTTATGCAGGACTTACCTGCCGCAGTGTAAAAAAATGGGAAGACCGCGACAAAGAAGTATGGCTTTCCGACCATTATCCGGTTTGTGCGGAACTTGAGTGGATAAATCTATAAAGAATACTGGACATTTTTCAGAGTGTAGATTTTTCCACTGGTGCCGGAAGAAATGTCCATTGTGAGAAAAACAGCTGCTTCGTATAATAGCCTCATCAAATAAATGAAGGAGGAAATCTATGAAAGCAGCAAGTGTTGAAAAGGCTAAAAAATATAAGCCGAAAAAACAGCCGCTGAAGAAACGACTGGTACGTTACTGGCCGTTGTATGTGATGCTGATTCCATGTATCATCTACTATGCACTGATCTGCTATGTGCCGATGGCGGGTTCTGTTCTTGCATTTAAGGATTATTCCTTTAAGAAAGGAATCTGGGGAAGCCCATGGATCGGTCTGAAATATTTCAAGACCTTCTTTTCCAGCTATGATGCACCGCGACTGATTAAGAATACACTGACAGTCGGTGTGATCAAATGTATCCTGGAATTTCCATTCGCTATCATACTTGCCCTTTTGCTGAATGAACTTCGCAGCATGAAGTTTAAGAAGATCTCGCAGACCATCACATATCTGCCGCATTTTCTCTCTTCTGTTATTATCGTAACTATGCTGCAGAGAATTCTGGCACCAAACACCGGTGTTCTGAATCAGACAATCGCAGCACTGGGCGGAGATGGAAGTACATTCTTCCTGATGGAAGCAAAATATTTCTTCAGAATCCTGTTTTCCATGGATCTGTGGAGAAATATCGGATGGGATTCCATCATGTATCTGGCAGCAATCAGTTCCGTAGACCTGGCATTGTACGAGGCAGCAGAGATGGACGGATGCGGAAAACTGGGAAAAATGTGGCATATCACACTGCCGGGTATCCGGGGAACGATCGGTCTTCTGTTTATCATGGGAGTTGGCGGACTGCTTTCTTCCGGTGTAGAACAGATCTGGCTGTTACGTACACCTGGTAACATGTCTCTGGCGGATACCCTTGATGTATACGTTCTGCGTATCGGTATTCAGGGAGGACAGTTTGGATATGCAACGGCGATCGGTCTGATCCAGGGTCTGGTAGGACTGGTGCTTGTAGTAGTCTGCAACCGGATCTGTAAGAAGATCACGGAAGTCGGACTGTGGTAACAAAGGAATAAAAAAGGAACCTGAGAATTCAACGAAGTGGAGGAAACTACATGAAAAAGAAAATGGTAAAACGCCTGATGGCAGCTTCCGTGGCAGGAACACTGGCAGTGACCATGTTTGCAGGATGCGGCGGCTCATCTGACAGCAAAGACAGCAGTGCAAAAACAGAAGATACCAGTGAAGATAACTCTGACAAACCGGATACCTGGATCGCTGACCGGACCATCACCGTACAGGCATACGTAGATGATATCGGAAATACGCTTCCAAAAGATTTTAACAACACCGAAACCATGAAAAAGATCACAGAACTGACCGGTATCAAACTGGATGTAAAATATACACCGGGTGACAGTGATGCAAAAGTTCTGGCTTCGCAGCTGGCTTCCGGAACCATCCCGGATGTTATCGTATCTTACCTGGATAACTCCACAAGACCGGAGTTCCCGCTGCTGTACAAAGCAGCAAAAGACGGAATGTTCGCAGATGTATCTGAATACATGAAAAACAGCGAAGTATATTCCAAATATTATGAAGACGATTATCTGCCGGACGATACAAAGAACAACATTGTATTCCGTGATGACCTGGATGGTGTATATCTGTGGCAGATGAATATCGATGAAATTGACCGTTCTCTGGAATATGATGCGGATGAGGAATATGTAGGCGGTATGTATATTCAGAAAGCAATCGCAGATGATCTGGGTATTGATACCACAGCAATCAACACACAGGAAGACTTTTATGATCTGCTGGTTAAGATCAAAGAAGGCGGTTATACCGATGACAACGGAAATGCTGTCTATCCCTTGGGACCGAAATACTGGGGCGGATCTGTTGATGCTCTGAAATATATCGCAACCGGTTATGACTGGGGTGTAAGCGATGACTACAACCTGGATGAAAACGGCGATGTAAAGCATATCGCAGAAACCGATCATGTATATGATGAAATCAATTTTGTCAGAAAACTTCTGGATGAAGATCTGATGAACCCGGAATTCTTCACCATGGACTCTACCCGTGCAGAAGAAGTATCCAAAAACCACAACTCAGCAATTATCGCTGACGTACATAATTACGAAGAGATTATTTACTCCAATGATGACTGGATCCCGTTAGGACCGTTGAACGATATTGCTGATGACAACAAGGAAGTTGTACATGGAAAGAGCGGTCGTGGATGTATGGCAATCTCCGCAGATGCAGAGAATCCGGAAGAAATCTTCCAGTTCTTTGACTGGCTTTCTACAAAAGAAGGACAGATTATCGCACAGTATGGTGCGGAAGGCGTATCCTACACAATGGAAGACGGCTACCCAAGACTGACAGATGAAGTTGCAGAAAAACTGAATGATGGAGATACAGATTATCTGATCAACACCATCGGTGCGGGATTCGGTGGATCCGGAAACTACTTCTTTGAGTTTGTTCTGACAAACAAAAACAACAAAGATAACTTTGGTGAGTCCCGTCCGGGAGCATCTTCCGGTAACTCTACTTTTGCAAGAAGTGTACAGATCGCAGAAGATTACCCGGTAGAAAAGAAACTGGTTCCGGGGCTGGATGCAACAGCTTATATGTCCGCGGACGAACTTGCGGATGTAAAGACACAGATGGATCTGCTTGACTGGGATGAGACATTCGTACAGGCCTGCTTCGCAAAATCGGATGATGAAGTAAAAACAATCATCGAATCTTTCTGCGATCAGCTGAAGGCAGCAGGGATCGATCGTTTTGAGAAATACGTAAAAGATGTATACGAAGAGGATCCGGACTCTGTATCTTTCTACGACTAAGACAAAGAGATCCTGCCTGCCCCGGTGGCAGGCAGGGGAATGAAAAGCGGGTAAGTTACACTTACAGAAAGGATTGGGTACGCAATGCACAAAAGAAAGATAAAAGTTAATCCGATGGATCAGGCACTTCAGATTCTGATCTATCTGATCATTATTGCACTCTGTCTGATCATTCTGCTCCCCTGCCTGAACGTAGTGGCGCTGGCATTCAACGACGGAGCGGATGCAGCGAGGGGTGGCGTATGGTTCTGGCCGAGACAGTTCACCATGGATAACTTCAAAGAAGTATTCAAAGACGGAAGTATTACCACAGCTTATGTGATCACGATCGCAAGAACTGTAATCGGAACGTTTTTAAGCTTAATGGTAACTACTCTGGCAGGTTATGCACTGAAACAGGAAGATCTGCCGGGAAGAAAGATCCTCACCATGCTGATCACATTTACCATGCTGTTCGGTGGTGGTATGATCCCTACCTATATTCAGTACAAAAACTTACACCTGTTAAACTCTTTCTGGGTTTACGTAGTTCCGAGTCTGGTGAGCGTTACCTATCTGTTGATGGTACGAACCTTCTTCGAAGGAATCCCGGACAGCCTGGAAGAGTCAGCCAAACTGGACGGCTGCGGATTCTTCCAGACTTACCTGAAAATCATGCTTCCGTTAAGTAAACCGGTAATCGCCGTAGTTGGACTGTATACCGCAGTAAATCACTGGAACGACTGGTTTGCAGGAGCATTCTATGTCAACGACACCAAACTGTGGCCGGTACAGACTGTTCTGCAGCAGATGTTGACAAAAGCAATGAATTCACAGCAGGAAGTAACTTCTGTTGCACAGGCACTGGCGCATAATACCGTGTCTGTAACATCCGATTCTCTGAAGATGGCAGCAGTTGTTGTTACAACCGTTCCGATTCTCTGTGTATACCCGTTCGTGCAGAAATACTTTGCACAGGGCGCGATGATCGGTGCAGTGAAAGGTTAAGTAAAATATCAAAAGGTTCTTTGCCTCGTTCAGCATTTATATAGAGATGAATCTATGAGCGATGCGGGGAACCTTTTTCTGTGAAAAAAATAAGGTTGAAAATTACTGTTTCTGAGAAAAGTCAAAAAAGCAGATTTTATAGAGAAAAAGAGAAAAGTATAAAAAAATACACCACATGGTGCTGCAGAATCATGATACAATGAGCATTAGCGAGCGGGAATAAACGAAGTTTATTCATCGTGAGCGGCGAATGTCGGTCATGATAGCTGCGAAAGCAGCGTCAAGCACCGAAGGTGCGAATCATGATTAATGAATAAAACGGGCTGCGGAAGTGACAGAAAATCCGGGCACACGAGAGAGGGAGAAGGTATGAACGCGAAAAAGTGGGATGTTTATGTATACGGCGATGTCAACATTGATATCGTGATCCCGGGAGTGGAAAAATTTCCGGAACCGGGACAGGAAGACGAAGTTTCCGTGATGGAAACATTTGTCGGCGGCGGCGCCGCATTATTTACCCTGGGAGTCGGCAAGCTGGGACTTCACCCGGTCTTTCAGGGAGAGGTGGGAGATGACTGTTACGGCGAACTGATCCGGAACAAATTTCGGGAAAGCCATGTAGATGATTCTCTGCTTGTGATAAGTAAGGAGTTAAAAACGGGAATTTCACTGAGCTTTACTAATGAAAAAGACCGCTCTTTTCTGACCTATCGGGGGACCAACGAAAAGATCAGTATTGTCAATGTAGATGTAGCAAAAGTAAAAGAAGCCGCACATATCCACGTGACCGGCTATGCAGGTTCCATCAATCATAACGAATATCTGGAACTGTTAAAGAAGATCAAGGCAGAGACACAGGCAACGGTATCCTTTGATGTCGGCTGGGATTCCACCGGCGAGTGGAAACCGGAGATCCGGGATCTCTTCCCGTATATTGATGTGCTGTTTATGAATGAGACAGAAGCAGAACACTACGGAAGAAAAGAAAGTGCTGAGGAAGCTGCACGGGAATTTGCCCGGACTGCAGGTATGGCGGTTATCAAGATGGGCAAAAAAGGTTCCATCGCAGTAAAAGACGGCAGGTTGTATCAGGCCGCACCGTACATAGTGGAAGCCGTGGACACCACAGGAGCCGGAGATTCCTTTAATGCAGGATTTGTCTACGGATTCCTGAGAGGAAAATCCATGGAAGAATGCCTGAAATGCGGAAACGGATGCGGAGCACTCTCCGTAACCGCGCTGGGTGGCAATACCGGATTTCCGACAGAGGAGAAGCTGGAAACATTTATCAAAAATCAGGAAACTATAGAGAGAAACAAATAGAGACAACAAGGAGGAAAAGGTTATGAAAATTGCAGTTATCGGAGGAGCAGGTGTACGTACCGTAATTTTTATCAACGGACTTTTAAAAAGATATAAAAAGATTCACATTGACGAAGTCGTACTCTACGATATCCAGGAAGAAAAACAGAGAATCATTGAAAAGTTATGTAAACACGTAGTGGAGAGAAACCACGAAGAACTGAAAGTATGGGCGGTATCCGATCCGGTGGAAGCCATCACTGGAGCAGATTATATCGTAACCACATTGCGTGTCGGCGGAGACCATTCCCGTGTTGTAGATGAAACAATCGCTCTGGATCTTGGCGTGATCGGACAGGAGACAACCGGTGTCGGCGGATTCTCCATGGCAGTTCGTACCATTCCGGTTCTGATGGAATATTGTGAACTGATTAAAAAATATGCACCGGATGCATGGATCTTCAACTTTACCAATCCGTCCGGTCTGGTAACACAGGCACTGCGAAGCGCCGGATACGACAAGATTATCGGTATCTGTGATGCTCCAAGCAGCACCAAGTTCCGCATGGCACACGATCTGGGGGTGGAAGAAGACGATCTGTATGTAGAATTCTTCGGATTAAACCACCTGTCCTGGATCCGCAGCGTAAAGAAAAAAGGCGAGGAAATCTTACCGGAACTGCTGGCGGACGATGCATTTTTACAGGGGGTACAGGAATTCTCCATGTTTGATCCGGACCTGCTCCGTTCCATCGGATTCCTGCCGAACGAATATCTGTACTACTACTATCACAGAGAAAAAGCACTGGAAAATATCAAAAAATCAGGTGCAACCAGAGGAAAGACCATCGAGAATGTTAATATTCAGATGATGGACGAACTGAAGCATATGGATATCGACGCCGATCCGGAAGGCGCACTGCAGATCTTCCTGTATTATATGCAGGTTCGTGAGAACTCCTACATGAGCATCGAGTCCGGTCTGGCAAAACGTCCGCTGCTGGAAAAAGGCCAGCTGGAAGTACCGGACGGTATGGGATATGCAGGGGTTATGCTGGACTGCATCGAAGGTATGCAGAGTGAAAAAGGAAAATATCTGGTACTGTCCGTAGAAAATAACGGAAGCATCCCAGGACTGGCAGATGAAGATGTGATCGAGACTACCTGCCTGGTATCCAAAGACGGCATCCATCCGGTCAGAGTTGAAGAAGTACCGGAACATTGCTATCTGTTGATCCGTCTGATCAAAATGTACGAAAAACTGACCGTAGAGGCAGTCAAAAATCAGTCCAAAGAAACCGCTGTACAGGCGCTGATGTTACATCCGCTGGTAAATTCGTATTCGCTGGCAAAACAGCTGGTAGATAAATATGACGAGGTTTATGGAGGGATCTTTCACTGATATCTGAGTGATAAAATAATAAGACAATCAAGGTTTCCCCTGTATAACCGGGAAATTGTGTAAATATACAGGGGAAAAGTATGTGGGGTGTGGATAAGATGAAGATCCGATGGACGAATCAGGCAGAAGAACAGCAGGCAGAAGTTTTTTGGGAGAAAGGAAGGGCGACACCGGAAAACTTCCGGAAACTTGGGAAAAAACGGGGCGGTGACTGCCGGATCGTGGTAAAAAAAGAAGGATTTTCCGAAGAGGAATGGATACAGATGCTGTGCAATGGGGTATGCAGCCTGTACGATGGTGCATATCAGTTTTCCCGGAACGGGGTGAAGATGCTGGGAAAACAGAAAGTATACGAAAACAGGGATTCACTGTGTGATTATGGAGATACCTGTTATACATTTGTATTGGAAGGCTCGGCGCAGGAAATAGCAGCGCTGGAGCGTGGGGAATTATTGGGACGTTGTAAAGGACATGCGAGAACTCTTGGAAATCTGCCGAACAATTACTTACATACCGAAGATCTGGCATCGTATGCACAGACGCTGGCGCAGGAGCTTGGAATCGACTGTGAAATCTATGGAGATCAGAAGCTGGAAGAACTTGGATGCGGCGCTCTTTTAGCAGTCAATCAGGGAAGCCGGAGAGAGGCTGCCATGGTAGTGCTTCGCTATGAGGGCGCACCGGGGGCAGATTGGACCGCACTGGTCGGAAAAGGGCTGATGTTTGATGCCGGGGGGTATCATCTGAAGTCTGTCGATGGCATGAACGGCATGAAGTACGATATGTGCGGGGCAGCGGAAATGATGGAGATACTGGAGTATCTTGCTATACAGAAAGTCGAAAAAAATGTGATGGCAGTGCTGATGCTCGCAGAAAATGTGATCAGCCCGGATGCGGTAAAGATGGGCGATGTGATCACAACGCTGGCAGGAAAGACCGTGGAAGTCTACAACACCGATGCGGAAGGACGGCTGGTATTATGTGACGGTATCACGTTTGCGCAGCGTATGGGGGCACGCACTGTGATCGACCTTGCCACTCTGACGTATTCGGCACAGAGTGCCCTGGGAGATCAGGTGGTTGCGCTGTTTGGCAATGACCGGGAAGCACTTCGCATCTGGGAAGAAATAGCGGAGCAGACCGGAGAATATTACTGGCAGCTGCCGATGGGACCGATTTACCATAAGATGATCGAATGGTCGATCTGTGCGGACTTTGCCAATTATGCCCCGGGGAAAGGGGCAGGTGCCAGCGTGGCGGCATGTTTCCTGGAAAACTTTGTGGAAGATGGAACACAGTGGATCCATCTCGATATGGTGGGACCGTCCGTGGTACGCAAAGAAACCGATGAGATGGCAGAGGGAGCCAGCGGGGCGTGTATGAGTACCCTGGCGGCTTATCTGACTGGTACATCGTTTTGTAAATCACTGTACTAGAGCGTGCCTGAAAAATGATTTCCACAAACTGGGACTCGCAGCTCACGAAAAGCTTTTTTTAGACACGCTTCGGATAGCAATACACGGACGTAGAAGTTACGAAAACAGGAGAGAAGGGAAGTAGCGTTTCACAGAGAGGAAATGTTACGGGTGAAAAACGATGAATTTTACATTTGATGGCAATATCTCCAGAGAAGTTCTGGAAAATTACCTGTCCCGGAGTGTGACGGCAGCAGGTTTATATGAAAGCAAAACACTGGAAGATGATCTGCGTGCGATCCGGGAGATGGGTGTGAAATTTCTTGGAAGAGCATCAGGTATCTGGTATATGACGATGGATGACGAAGAACATTTTCGGCTGTCAAAGGAACTGGCAGATAAAGTGCATGCCCAGGATCCGGAAGTGATCCTGCAGTCCTGCGTCTTCGAATGGATCACACGCCGTATGGAGACAGTAGAGATCCCGGACTATGTGTTTGAAGCATTTGGCATGGAACCGGAACACCGGTGTTTTTGCCTGGATGATGCGTTGTTTACAGACGAATCCAGCGGATTTACCAGCAGGAGAGAGGATCCGGCAAAAGACGGGGGGATTCCGGATCTGTCCCGGCAGGAAGCAAGACTGTGGTTTTATTACCGGGCAACCCGATACATCGACTGTGGCTATGAGGCACTCCATATGGGGCAGGTGCACCTGTATACCGCGAACGATAAAGGAATGGCAAAAACAACAGAACTGTTCGGTATGATCCGCGAGTATGCGAAAATTCATGGAAGACGTCACAAGATACTGCTGGATGCACATACCCATGGGGTAAATATCCGTGGAAAATTGCTGTTTGATTATCATGCAATGCCATTTACCCGTATGCCGCTTCTGGAAGTGCCGGGAGAAGAGCTGGTACTGGTGCGCGAGGGCTACAGCGAAGGTGGAGAGAATCCAAATGGATGGTCCGCGAAAACTATGCCATACCTGATGGAATACGACAACTGGGGCGGACTGGTCGTTGATGACCGGGAAAATATACCGAGAGAAGAACTGGCCTGGAGAGACTGGTGGGGATACGACCAGATCGCCTGGTTTGCCAACCAGCCGGAGGAAGGCCGGAATCATTTTCTGGAATATACCTACAAGTGGACTGAAATCAACAATCCAAATGCATATTTCGAACTGCCGTTCCGCCGGATGATCCACAACGCGGAAGTGTCCATGAAGCGCGCGGATAACGGTCAGATGGATGCACAGGATTTCTATCAGATCAACACGAAGAGCGCATCCTGCCCGATGGGATTCGATCAGGAAGAGACTGCAAAACGCCTATGGGCGACCGGCCACACGCTGCGGGAGAAAGCAGCCAATCCGGAGATGCTGATCCGCTATGGAGCGGAAAATGTCTGTGATGAAGAAACCGGAATGAAACTCCCGGAAAAAATTGTTGTTTACGGAAGTTTTCAGTCTCATGTGGGAGCGGTAAAGAATGACTCCAACAGTGAGCTGACCAGAATGTATTATATTGGTGATAATACGTATACCTTATCGGTGGTCATTCCGTTTGCGGGAACCTACGATTATTCTATTTCTACGTATGGAACGTTGTCTGCCACCTATCAGGCAGATGGCTATCCGAGGAGCGGTTCGTCGAATAAGGCATATTTCACTACCCGGAAAGATAACACCGTGGTACGGTTCCGCTATCAGTTCATCAGTAACAAGGTGACAATAGAGATGTTTGAATAAAAACGAAACAGATGACAGATGAAACAGTATCTGTCATCTGTTTTTTTTTGTTACGGGAAATTGCTTTTCTGTAACGTAAGAAACGCTCCACGAGGATGCGCACTGCGGCGTACAAGGCAGATGTCGCAAGCAATCTACGTTTCACTCCGGCCGTTGCTAAACAAGCGCCACTGGCGCGAGAATGTGCATTGGCAGGGGACAAAGCTTTCGAAAAGAGTTTTGTCTCACTTACAGGAAAGTACTTTCTGACAAGATGCAATATATAAATATGCAAAAACGACAAATATAGACAAAGTGATACAAAAATGCACAATAAAACAAGAAAAAATTGTATAAAATTAATAAAAACTATTGAAAAATGTAAGAAAGTTGTGTATTATGAAGCCATAAACAAAGAGGAAACAGGAAGAGGAACTATGAATAACGAAGGAGGTGGTATCGTGGATAGGAGGGACCATGATCGATGCCGGGAGCTTTACGTAAAATATAGGCAGTTTATGTATTGGTACGTGAAAAAACATTTTCCGGATTTGCCAGAAGAAGACATTCGTGATATCCTACAGGAGGTGTGGACATCATTATTGAATGCAATCGACAAATTATATGATAAAGGCGATGAGGGTCAGTTTGCCTGGCTGATCAGGGTGACTCAGACCAAGGTAATTGATTACTACCGTTCCAGGAAAAGAACAGAAGAACTGGGAGAAAAGATCGGTCTTGCTTTACGGGAACAACAGGAAGTCGGTTCTGTGCAGGACATAGTGATCGCAAGAATGATTGCAATGGAACTGGTAGAAGGACTGACAGAGGAAGAGCGGAGAATTCTGGCAATCGAATATTTTTCTGATACGACCGGGGAAGTCTCGAACGCTTTCAAATGCAGACGAAGCCGGCTGCGCAGAAAGATCGAAGAAAGTCTTGGGATATTCAGGAAGAAACGTCGGTAATCTATCAGCACCATGTATTCGGATGATGTTATTCACTTCACCGTGAGACGGCTCTCGCCAGAGACCGGAGAAAGGATATTCGATGAAGAAAAGAGATAAAATATATGACAGTCCGGAATACAAGCAAATCAAAGAACATCTTCCTGAAATTTTGAAAGAACTGGAACGCGACAAAGGGCTGTCCCAATATCAGATACCGGAAGAATGGAATGGAGACTTCGAACGCATCTACCAAAAAGAATGCCGAAAAGAACACATAAAAAGACGAATTCTCGCAGGAGCATGTGCAGCCGTGATTCTTACAATCAGTGCAGTACATATAGGAACGCATCTGGAGTTTACATCGGTGGCGCAGGCGGATGATATTGGGAAAACAAAGGAAAATGGGTTTGAGGATGGTGAATACCAGTACTCATTATATGGTAATGTAGTTGAAAACGAAAGTGACGCAATGACGGAGGACGAAGACGAGGTCTATTTTAATAGCGATACCTTATTTGATTTAAACAAGGAATTAAAGGAAACTATAAAATGTCCGTTTTTTATTTTAAATGGTGTACCAGACGGGTATACATTGACTGAGGCGGTATACGGTAAATTACATAGAAATATTAGCTATCGAATACAATGGGAGAATCAATATATTTATGTGAGTCAGCAAATGCAAGTAGATGACGTTGGCAATGGATCAGTTAATGAAGAAATTGTGGTAAATACGGTATACAATGATAATTTAAAAGAAAAAATAGACATTTATGATAGTCCACAGGATAATGCATTCAATTGTATAATTGTTAAAGATAAAATGGTTCTTTCAATAGTATCTAATTTAGACCTGGAGGCGTTTTTAGACATTGTTCAAGAGATTAATTATGAATGATAGGTGGAAAAGATGAAAAAAGTCGTAATAATGTTCTTAGTATGTGCCATGATGATGTGTCAGGCAATTAATGTATTTGCAAATGATGATTTAGAACAATATGAAATGGTTGAGTGTGAGTTGGAAACAGTGCCTATGCAAAACGAAAGTGATGTGGCACCGGTGACAGTATATCTAGCCAATATATACACATCCATTGTCAAAGTGAGTTCTAGTCAAGTAAGTATACGAGCAGATGCCGTTTGTGGAGAAAAAGTTAAAAAACTCACTGTTATCTACATTCTACAAAAATGGAATGGAAGTAAGTGGGTAAATATTGCTTCAAAATCGGTAACAACATACGATGTAAGCAGTGCCCATAAAAGTTATACAATATCTGGATTAGGAACTGGAAGATATCGTTGTAAAGCTAGTGCAATGGCTACTGGTTATAGCGGTTATTCAGAAACACTAGCTGGATATAGTGCTAGTATCATATTATAACATTCGGTAAAATCCCCTTCCATCAGAATTCATCGATCTGATGAGAAGGTGGTTTTATACCCTTACTCTCCAACAATTTATCTTCCAAAAAGTAAGGGTTTCAGTCATTGCAGAGGAACAAGAGGCAACCGCATCCGCCGAAGTTCCCTGTGATGGCTGTTTTTGACTTCATGTCCAGACAATACTTTGAATATAAAAATGTGGCGAAGAGATTCCCTCACGGGGCTTCGCCACATTTTTTAAGTTTCAGGAATGTCTGTAATTTCATCTGCCCGGTATTGATTAAAGATTCCGCGTACTGCCTGGTGCAGCTGTGGTTTGAGTTCTTCAAGACCTACCGGCTGCTGGTAGAGGATCGAATTGTAGCTGGTTCCACTGACCAGTTCGAGGATCATGTACATCATAAGCTCCGGAGAGTGGTAGGTATGATTGGCATTTTGAAGCATGCTATCATAGATAGTATGAATGGATGGAGTATCTTCGCTCGGTGTGAAGAACAGTGAGTTTTTGAAAAATCCCCAGCTCAGATGTTTGGATAAGAGGCGTACCAGATTCAGATTGTTTGCCAGCTGATCTAAAATATCATCCATAATAAAGATCACCTGATCTTCAAAATCCGTGATTTCTGTGTGCTTTTGCAATGCCAGATAAGAAGTCTGAAACACCTGGCTTGCCTTGTGGGCAATCAGGTGATTGCGGATATCGTATTTATCTTTGAAATAAAGGTAAAACGTTCCTTTTGCCACGCCTGCATTTTTAACAATATCTGCAATGGAAGTTTTATTGAATCCATTGTCTATAAAGAGAGAGAAAGCGGAATCCAGCAGGGATTCCCTTTTTTGCTGTTTGTTGTGATCGACTTTTCTCATACCGGGATCAGCCCCCTTCCTGTCGTTGTTTCCCATATTATAAGGAAATATCCACAAAAAAGTCAAATGAAAATTGGTCATTTTTATATTTTCGGAAAGTTGCATAAAATACAAAATGACTTTTGGTCAACTTTTCGCAAAATAAATATTGACCAAAAGTCATTTTTAAGGTATAACAATAAATGACCAAAGGTCAGTAAAACGACCGGCGGAAATATGATAAGAGAGGTTAAGGGAGGAATATGATATGGAGAAGCTGGGAAGGAAGATCGTCAGGTTTCGAATTCCGATATTTATCATCGGATTGTTGTTGCTGATTCCATCCGTCTTTGGATATATAAACACAAGAGTCAATTATGATGTACTTTATTATCTGCCGGATTCCATCGAGACGATGCAGGGTCAGGATATCCTGGTGGATGAGTTTGGAACGGGAGCCTATTCAATGTTTATCTGCGAGGGCATGGAAAACAAAGATGTGGCAAAGTTAAAAGAACAGATTGAAGATGTGGAACATGTCAGCAAGGTTGTCTGGTATGACAGTTTTGCGGATATCAGCATTCCGATGGAGATGTTGCCGGAGGACATCAGAGAGGCCTTTAATGCAGACGATTCCACGCTGATGTTTATTATTTTCGATACGACGACCTCTGCCGATGAGACTATGGATGCCATCGAAAACATCCGTGCACTGGCAGGCAAACAGTGCTTCTTAAGCGGTATGTCAGCCATCGTCACCGACACCAAGAACCTGGCAGAATCCGAGGTTGCAATCTACGTCCTGATCGCAGTCGTTCTCTCCTGTATCGTTCTGGCACTGACCATGGAATCGTATCTGATCCCGGTATTTTTCCTGTTAAGCATCGGCATGGCGATCCTGTATAACATGGGAACTAATATTTTCATGGGCCAGATCTCCTACATTACAAAAGCACTGAGTGCAGTCCTTCAGCTGGGTGTTACGATGGACTACTCGATCTTCCTGTGGCACAGCTATCAGGAACAGAGAGAAAAAGGCGAAGAGGATCACAAAGAGGCAATGGCAAAGGCTATTGCGGCAACGATCAAATCCGTAGTCGGAAGCTCGATTACAACGATTGCCGGATTTATCGCCCTGTGTTTCATGAGTTTTACCCTGGGTCTTGACCTTGGTATCGTTATGACAAAAGGCGTTGTATTTGGTGTGATCTGCTGTGTTACCGTACTTCCGTCCATGATCATGATTTTCGACAATGCACTGGAGAAAACAAAACATCGTCAGCTGATCCCGGATTTTCCGAAGATTTCTGATTTTGTGGTAAAACACCATGTGATCTTCGCAATCTTATTTGTGGTATTGTTTATCCCGTTTGCTTATTTCCAGGCACATGCAAGTGTGTACTACAACCTGGATGCCAGCCTTCCGGATACTCTCCCAAGTGTCCAGGCAAATACAAAACTGTCGGAAGAATACGACATGGGTGCGGCACATATGATCTTGCTGGATAAGGATCTGGATGCCAAACAGAAATACAACATGATTGCCGATATCGAAAAGGTAGACGGTGTAAAACAGGTACTTGGTCTGGAAAGTATCATCGGACCGGCATTTCCGGAGAGTATGATCCCGGAGGATGTGAAAGAAATCCTGGAGAGTGATAACTACGAACTGATGCTGATCATGAACGAATATGCGGTAGCATCCGATGAGGTCAACAGTCAGCTGAGTGAGATCAACACGATCCTGAAACAGTACGATCCGACCGGTATGCTGGTAGGTGAAGCACCGTGTACGAAAGATCTGATCGAGATCACCAACCACGACTTTGCAGTGGTCAGTGCGGTATCGATCCTGGCAGTATTCTTTATCATTTTCTTCGTATTTAAATCGATATCCCTTCCGGTGATCCTGGTTATGGTCATCGAGGGTGCGATCTTTATCAACATGGGTATCCCGTTCCTGACGGGAACAAAGCTTCCGTTCATCGCTTCCATCGTTATCGGAACGATCCAGCTGGGTGCGACCGTAGACTATGCGATCCTGATCACCAGCCGTTACGAGAAAGAGCGCGGAGAAGGTAAAAGCAAGAAAGATGCGATCCAGATCGCTCACAAAACCAGCATTCGACCGGTTATGGTATCGGCGTTCAGCTTCTTCGCCGCTACCTTCGGTGTTGGTATGTATTCTCAGATTGATATGATCAGCTCTCTGTGTCTGCTGATGGCAAGAGGCGCGCTGATCAGTATGTGTGCAGTATTATTATTCCTGCCGGCTATGTTCTGGCTGTTTGATGGAATTATTTGCAAAACCAGTCTGAATTTCAGACGGAAACATTAGGAGGAGATCGTTATGAAGAGAAAATATGTACAGGCAATGATGACAGGTATGACAGCAATGCTGGCAGTAACCGTTCCGGTAACGACTGTTGCCGCAGCGACTCCGGAAAAAGAACAGACCGTCTATGTCAATGCCGACCAGAATGGAAATGTAGAAAAAGTGATCGTCAGTAACTGGCTGAAGAATACAGACAAAGAAAGCACGCTCGAGGACAACAGCGAACTGAACGATATCACCAATGTAAAGGGTGAGGAAAGCTATACCCAGGGAAGCAATGGCAAACTGGTATGGGCCGCAGACGGCAATGACATCTATTATCAGGGAGAAACCAGCAAAGAACTTCCGGTATCGGTAAAAATGACATACTTTCTGGACGGCAGGGAAATCAGTGCTGCAGATCTGGCAGGAAAGAGCGGAAAAGTAAAGATCCGTATCGATTATACCAACAATTCTTCCCAGAACGCGAAGATCAACGGAAAGAAAGAGACAATTTACACACCTTTTATGATGGCAACCGGAATGATCCTTCCGACTGATACTTTTACGAATGTAGAAGTAACCAACGGTAAAGTGATCTCCGATGGAAATAATAACATCGTCCTGGGAATCGGTTTTCCGGGACTGTATGACAGCCTGAAACTGAGTGATCTGGATTCCTTCAAGGACAAAGAAAGCCCGGATTATGTGGAAATCACTGCAGATGTGGAAGATTTCTCCCTGGCGCTGACCGCTACCGTGGCAACTACCGGTACACTGAATGAATTGGGCCTAGATGACATCGATGATCTGGATGACTTGCAGGACAGCCTTGATAAACTGACCGAATCTTCCACCGCACTGGTAGAAGGAAGCCGTGCACTGCAGGAAGGCATCCAGGAACTGGACAGTTCCGCAGATACCCTTGTGGATGGTCTGAACAGTGCCGATGACGGCGCGGGACAGTTAAAAGATGGTATTGATACCATGAACAACAGCAAAGGAACTCTGATCTCCGGTATCGATAAACTGGTAGCAGGTATGGAAAGTCTGGGAAGCGGTGCAGGAAGTTTACAGAGTGGTGTGAAATCCTACACCGACGGAACCGAGCAGCTGAACGCCGGTATCGCACAGGTCAACAGCGGTGCGAAACAGTTAAATGCAGGAATCAGCCAGTTAAATGAGAAGAAAGCAACGCTTACCGCAGGTGTTGCACAGCTTTCCGAGGGCGGAAAACAGTTGGAGAGCGGAGCAGCCAGTCTGCAGTCCGGTCTGGTGGCTTACACCGGCGGAGCAGAGCAGCTGGGTGCAGGAATCCATACATTATATGATACGATGGAAGACAAACTCGGCAATGTCGGAGAACTTCCGGGTGTGGTAAGCGGACTCATGGGCGGATGCAATAAACTGAGCGCAGGAGCAGCAGCGCTGCAGGCAGGAGCAGATCAGGCAGCAGCCAGTGCTTCGAAACTGAACGATGCCGTGACAGCACTCAGCGGAGCAGTGACCGGAACCAAAGCAGCCGTATCGGCAGCACAGAGCGCTGTATCAGCGCCACAGGTTGTAACAGATGTGACAAAAGCAAGTGAGGCAGCCAGCGCAGAGGCAACGACAAAAGCAAAAGAGGCAGTGGCAGCAGAAAATGCAAAAGTAAATGAAGCAGCCAGCACACAGGCAACAGAAAAGCAGAGAGCCAATGTGGAAGCTGCTCTGAAAGCTGCAGGTGTGGATGAAGCCACAAGACAGGCAGTGTTAAATAATCTGGCAGGTATTCAGGTCAATGTGGGCGTACAGACCAGTCCGGAAGTCAGCGTCCAGGTGGATGCATCCAAGGTAAGCACTTCCATCAGCCAGGAGACAAAGACCACACTTGCAGGTGTTCAGGAGAACCTGAAGAAAGTAGAATCCGGTCTTGCCGGTGTCAGTATGACAGAAACCGAAAAACAGATGCAGTCATTGAAAAACGGAGCAGACACCGTGGCAGCAGGAACCGCAAATCTTGCCAAGAGTGCGGCAACACTTGGCGATGCCGTAGAACCGCTGACGACATTCTCAACGATGGCACAGACCATGCTGGGAGCTGTAAATCAGCTGAAGGAAGCCAGTGATACACTGACTGCCAATGATACCACGCTGAATACCGGAGCAGCAGCTCTGACAGCCGGAACCCAATCTTTGAACAGCGGACTGACAACCCTGGCATCCGGTGCATCCGCCCTCAGTGACGGTGTCACACAGCTGGCACAGGGCTCCGCATCCTTGACTCAGGGAACCGAAACTCTGAAAAAAGGATCTGACACCCTGATCGCAAACAACAGTACCCTGAAAGACGGAACAGCCAAACTGGTAGCAGGAAGCAGTGCCCTGATCGTCGGTGGCAAAGCTTTGCAGTCCGGTGGAAATACGTTAAGTGCAGGTATCCAGAAACTGGCAGACGGTGCTGCACAGTTGAAGTCCGGAACCGAAAAACTGGCAGATGGCGGCGTTCAGCTGAAAGACGGAACCACGAAACTGGCAGACGGCTCCACAGAACTGGCAGACGGTATGGAAGAATTTGACGAAGAAGGAATCCAGAAGATTGCAGATCTGGCAGGAGACGATCTGACGGCACTGATGGATCGTCTGGATGCAGTGACAGAAGCTGACAAAGACTACACCGTATTCGATGGCTGGGAGAAAGATACAGATGGCAGCGTAAAATTCATTATCGAGACGGCTGCAATCAAGTAATTGCTTCAAAAAGTTGAGGAAAATATCTGCAAAAGATAAAGTCAGGACCGGAAGAGATTCCGGTTCTGATATTATCATAGAGAAACTGAGATTCGTGGGATAAATCAAAGAAAACCGGAAATCCTAGTTTTTAGCTAGTCTTTTCAAAAATTTAAAAGAATTTTTATTGATTTTGTGTCGCAAATATGTATAATTAGGGATAAAGAGAGTTGCTATGGGTGGCTGTCTTTGAGGGATACCATAAACCTGCATCCGCAGGTGGTTATCATATTATGAAAGAAAGAGGTTAATGTAAAATGGCAGAAATTAATTTAAGTAAGTATGGCATTACCGGAACTACAGAGGTTGTTTATAATCCTTCTTATGAAATGTTATTTGAAGAAGAAACAAAATCTACACTGGAAGGTTTTGAAAAAGGACAGGAAAGTGAACTGGGAGCAGTTAACGTTATGACTGGTGTTTACACCGGACGTTCTCCTAAAGACAAGTTCATCGTAATGGACGAAAACTCCAAAGATACTGTTTGGTGGACTTCTGACGAATATAAGAACGATAACCACCCTGCAACACAGGAAGCATGGAACTCTGTAAAAGAGCTGGCCCTGAAAGAACTGTCCAACAAGAGACTGTTCGTAGTAGATGCATTCTGTGGTGCAAACAAAGACACCCGTATGGCTATCCGTTTCATCGTAGAAGTAGCATGGCAGGCACATTTCGTAACTAACATGTTTATCAAACCTACAGAAGAAGAACTGAAAGACTTCGAACCGGATTTCATCGTATACAACGCTTCCAAAGCAAAAGTTGAAAACTACAAAGAACTGGGTCTGAACTCTGAAACAGCTGTTATGTTCAACATCACAAGCCGTGAGCAGGTTATCGTAAATACATGGTACGGCGGAGAAATGAAAAAAGGTATGTTCTCTATGATGAACTATTACCTGCCACTGAAAGGCATCGCTTCCATGCACTGCTCCGCAAACACAGACATGAACGGCGAAAACACAGCAATCTTCTTCGGTCTGTCCGGAACAGGTAAAACTACACTGTCTACAGATCCGAAACGTCTGCTGATCGGTGATGACGAGCACGGCTGGGATGACAACGGCGTATTCAACTTCGAAGGTGGATGCTACGCAAAAGTTATCAACCTGGATGCTGAATCTGAACCGGACATCTACAACGCAATCAAACGTAACGCACTGTTAGAGAACGTTACTCTGGATGAGAACGGAAAAATCGACTTCGCTGATAAGAGCGTAACAGAGAACACCCGTGTATCTTACCCGATCGATCATATTGAAAAAATCGTTCGCCCGATTTCCGCAGCTCCGGCAGCTAAGAACGTAATCTTCCTGTCCGCAGATGCATTCGGCGTACTGCCTCCAGTATCTATCCTGACAGAAGCTCAGACACAGTATTACTTCCTGTCTGGTTTCACAGCTAAACTGGCTGGTACAGAACGTGGAATTACAGAACCGACTCCTACTTTCTCCGCTTGCTTCGGCCAGGCATTCCTGGAACTGCATCCTACAAAATATGCAGAAGAGCTGGTTAAGAAAATGGAAAAGAGCGGTGCAAAAGCATACCTGGTTAACACAGGTTGGAATGGTACCGGAAAACGTATCTCCATCAAAGATACCCGTGGTATCATCGATGCTATCCTGAGCGGAGATATCAAAACAGCTCCTACAAAGACTATTCCGTACTTCAACTTTGAAGTTCCGACAGAACTGCCGGGCGTAGACAGCGGAATCCTGGATCCTCGCGATACTTACGCAGATGCAGCTCAGTGGGAAGAAAAAGCGAAAGACCTGGCTGACAGATTCATCAAGAACTTCGCTAAATATGAAGGAAATGAAGCTGGTAAAGCTCTGGTAGCAGCTGGTCCTCAGAAATAATTTAAAAATATAAAGTGTTCAAACGATAAAAGAACTGCCGCTATCCGAAGTGATTCGGATGCGGCAGTTTTTGCATATTCGTAAAAGCTGAGAATAATATAGTGGTTTGCCAGAAAATAAGCGGCAGGATACCGGGTTTTTAATATGTATATCCTGTCGCTTATTTTATCTCGTTATGGTTGCATAAGAATTTAACATAATATATAGCAAGAATTCTCCTTCCTCTACAGGTGGGAGATGAATTGCAAAAAAATGAAAAAAAGAACACTTGTTCTATGATAAAATCCATGGTATTATAGAATCAGTTGATAAGATAATTATTCAAAAAAAGGACTGGTTTTATGGAAAATATGGATCACAATGCACATTCAGTGTATTTGATGTATTATCACTTGATCATGGTGGTAAAATATCGAAGAAAAGTTATCAATGATCCGATTTCAGAAAGAGCAAAGGAAATATGGGAATATATTGCCCCACGGTATGGAATTGTTCTGGAAGAATGGAATCATGATATTGACCATGTGCATGTAATGTTTCGTGCACAGCCTAAAACAGAACTCAGTAAATTTATCAATGCATATAAAAGTGCCAGCAGCAGGCTGCTGAAAAAAGAGTATCCGAAAATCCGGGAAAAACTTTGGAAGGAAGCATTCTGGAGCCAGAGATTCTGCCTTTTGACGGCAGGAGGGGCACCGGTAGAAGTAATCCGTCAATACATCGAAACCCAGGGAGAGAAAAAGTATTGAACATAGCATACCGTTTTCGGATCTATCCAACAGAAGAACAGAAGATACTCCTTGGAAAAACATTTGGCTGCTGTCGTTTTCTGTACAACCAGATGCTTAATGATAAGATCCAGGAGTATAAAAAAACAAAGAAGATGTTAAAAAATACTCCAGCCATGTATAAAAAAGAGTATCCGTTTCTGAAAGAAATAGATTCGCTGGCTCTGGCAAATGTCCAGCTTCATCTGGAGAAAGCATATAAAAACTTTTTCCGTGATCCGAAGGTTGGATTTCCACGTTTCAAGTCAAAACATCACTCCAAGAACAGCTATACAACCAATGTGGTCAACGGAAATATTCTGGTAGAAGGTAGCCGGATCCGGCTACCAAAAGTAAAATGGATCACCATGAAAAAACACAGGGAGCCTGCAGAAAACTGCCGCCTGAAATCAGTGACAGTCCGTATGGAGCCATCCGGAAAGTATTTTGCAAGTCTGCTGTATGAAGGATACAGTTGCGAAAACCAAGCAGCAGATAAGGATTACAGTAATGCCAAAATACTGGGGATTGATTATGCGATGCAGGGGATGGCAGTGTTTTCAGAAGAGATTGAGATGGAAGAAGCAGGATTCTTCAGAAAAAATGAGAAAAGGCTGGCAAGGGAGCAGCGTAAACTGTCGAGATGTGTAAAAGGAAGCCACAATTATGTGCGGCAGAAAAAGAAAGTTGCCAGGTGTCATGAAAAAATACGCAATCAGAGAAGAGATTATCTGCATAAACTGAGCCGCAGGATCACAGAACGGTACGATATAGTTGCGGTGGAGGATATTGATATGAAAGCGATGAGCCGGTGCCTGCATTTTGGGAAAAGTGTACAGGATAATGGATACGGGATGTTCCGGGATATGCTGGATTATAAGCTTGCCTGGAAAGGAAAAGAATTAGTAAAGGTAGACCGTTTTTTCCCTTTAAGCAAAAAATGCAATAAATGCGGAAAGATAAAAAAAGAGCTGAAACTATCCGAAAGAGTTTACCGCTGTACGTGTGAGAATGAAATGGACCGAGATTGAAATGCAGCAATCAACATCCGTGAAGAGGCAAGAAGGATGCCGTCGGCATAAACTGTCCGTATCAGGACAAGAAGAAAGAAAATACGCCTGTGTCCAGGCAAAAAAATCGCGGGGCGCGCGAGGATAGCTTGTAGATACTTGGCTCAGTAGAGCCATTGAGCAAGAAGCCCCCACTTCAAAATCTATGGTTTAACTGGTGGGAGCATGTCACGGAGTATCCATGATATGCTGGCAGTGAGCAATTTTAGCAGAAAGACAGTAGATCCGGCGTTGCAGTGCAGTCAATGTAAGGACTTTTCATCTTTGCCAAACTATGAAAATTAGTAGTGACTTATAAATTTACTAATATCTTCCAAATCGGAAGCAGATTGATTAACATGAGCATGTAAAACAACTGACCGATAGAAAATGGAGGTGCTAAAACTGCCAACCTGGGAGGGCGACAGGGTATTTCTTGAAATGCTCCTTTCCGGGGAAGAACGCTTTTTCTCGCTGAAATTGAGATATGAAGGTGATAAGCTTGTGGAGAAGAAAGTTCATTTATATGGAAACAGATAACCTGTACAGGGAACAAAAGACGGGGGAATATTTATGAAAACAATTTATATGGATCATGCGGCAACAACAGCTATGTCAAAAACGGCACTCGAGGAAATGTTACCTTATTTTGCAGAAGAATATGGAAATCCATCTGCGGTATACAGCTATGGTCAGACAGGAAAAAATGCAATTGAAAAATGCAGGGAAAGAATTGCAAAATGTATTGGAGCGTTTAAAACGGAGATATATTTCACATCCGGCGGGACAGAAAGTGATAACTGGGCGATCAGAAGTGCCTGTCGGTTACGGAAAAATAAGGGAAAACATATTATTTCAACAGAAATAGAGCATAATGCCGTAAGAAAAACACTGGAACAGTTAATGGAAGATGGATACGAGGTTACATTCCTGAAACCGAATCAGACGGGACAGATTACGGCAGAGCAGCTGGAAGCGGCTATAAGAGATGACACTGTGTTGATAAGTATTATGATGGCAAATAATGTAGTTGGAACGATTCTTGATATTCAGTCTCTGGAAGCAGTTGCAAGAAAACACAGAATACTGTTTCATACAGATGCAGTACAGGCAGTAGGTCATATCCCAATAGAAGTACATAAACTCGGTGTTGATTTTTTGTCAGTATCAGCACATAAATTTAATGGACCTAAAGGAGTAGGAGTTCTTTACTGCAGAATTCCGACGAGACTTCCGGCATACCTGACAGGGGGCGGACAGGAAAAAGAAGGGCGTTCAGGAACCGAAAATGTTCCAGGCATTGTAGGGATGACCAGGGCTCTCGAGGAGCAGACAGAAAGGATGCAGTCCAATATGGAATATCTGTATGCACTTTCCAAAAGAATGGACGAAAAAGTCCTGAATATCCCGGGCGTATTAAAGACTGGTGATCCGAAAAAAAGACTTCCCGGTCTTTGTTCGTATGTAGTTGAAGGAATAGCACATAGTGTGCTGCTCGTGAATGAGATGAATACTTATGGCATCTGTATCAGCTCAGGATCAGCATGCTCCGCAGCTTCACAGGAAGCATCTCATGTTCTGCTTTCACTGGGAATAGAAAAGCAGTTGGCCGGAAATAGTATCAGGATTTCTCTCGGAATGGACAATACGGAAGAAGACGTTGATTATGCGGCGAGTATGCTGGAAGCAGCAATTAATAAAATTCGGACAGAACAGGCCTCAAGAGCCCCCAGGCTGGAAGGCAGAGTGGCTGACATGGCTGGGGGAAAAGAAGCATAAGCGGAAGAGGTATTCGTTATCGCGGCAGTTGTTAAGGTCTCGTGCAAGAACGGACTTTGACGCGTTGCTCGCGTAAATAAAACGCCTGTAACAGATGATTACATCGTACAGGCGTTTTTCTCATAGTTTCCGTGCAACCAGATGCGCGCGGAAACCCTTCTGCTTTTCCATTTTCAATACCGTAAATCCTGCTTTTTCTGCCATCGCAGTGAATTCCGCCGGTTTGTGAACCTTCACATCGCCGTGTCCGACCAGATTTGCCAGAGGCATCTCCAGATGATTCATCAGCCAGACAATAACATTGGACGAAGTATAGTCCCGCAGGATCAGGCGGCCGCCTTTTCGCAGAACACGGTAGGCGCTGTTGAAGAAATCCTGAGGATTCGGATAATGATGGAAACTGTTGGCACAGATGATCGCGTCGAAAGAACCTTCCGCAAAAGGCAGGTTTTCGCTGTCTCCGGTGAGAAATTCGGTGTTGGAGAGCTGTTTTGCCTGCGCAACATGGATCATCTCCGGTGTGAGGTCAAGCCCGACATAGTGTTTGCCCGGGTATTTTTGATGCAGCAGTTCGAGCATCGGTCCGGTTCCGCAGCCGCAGTCAAGCACATCGTGAAAATCCTCTTTTTCCAGTTCCGCTAAGATCGGCGGGTAATCGTCCTTGCACATCTCATAGATCCCGGCATGCCCGCTGTCATAGATTTTGGCTGCCTGGGTAAATTCTTTGATCGAGAGCTTTTTATATTCTTCCGGTGTCATAAAGAAATTTCCTCCTGACAAAAATAAATGTTAGCTTATACTAACCAAATTATCACAGATTACAGGAAAAGTCAAAAGATATGTGAAAAGGGGAAGAGTATTTGTTATAATAATAGAAACAAATATATCAAATGACATTCGTGGAGGAAAAACCATGAAAATATACGAACTACAGGAGCGAACCACGTTGCTGCCTGTTCTTTTAACGATCTGGGAAGATTCTGTACGGGCGACGCATCATTTTCTGTCGGACACAGAGATCGAACAGATCCGGGAATATGTTCCACAGGCGTTACAAAATGTGTCCCATCTGCTTGTTGCACAAAATGAATCCGGTGAATCGATCGGTTTTATGGGAACGGAAAACAACCGTCTGGAAATGCTGTTTCTTTCGCCTAAAGAATGTGGAAAAGGAATCGGAAAGCAGATGCTGCAATATGGCATGGAACAGTATGGCATCCGGGAACTGACCGTGAATGAACAGAACCCACAGGCAGTCGTATTTTACACGCATCTGGGATTTGAAACATACAAACGGGCGGACTGCGATGAAGAAGGAAATTCGTATCCGCTGTTATATATGACACTAAAAGACACAGAGGGAAAAATATAATTATTTTAATTGTAATAAATGGAGCAAAAAATCTATGAGAACAATAGGAATTGATATCGGAACAACAACCATCAGCGGTGTGGTTCTGGAAAAAAACGGAACACAAAAAGCCCGGATTCTTGAGGTAAAAACAATAGAAAATGGAAGCTTTCTCACAACGGCAAATGACTGGGAAAGAATCCAGGATGCAGAAAATATCGTAAAGAAGAGCAGACAGATGCTGGATGATTTTCTGGAGAGATATCCGGAAGTGGAAATAATCGGACTTACCGGACAGATGCATGGAATCGTGTATATTGATAAAGAAGGAACCTGCGTCAGTCCGCTGTATACCTGGCAGGATGCGCGAGGAAGTCTCTGTGAGGGGAATCACGGTTCCCTGGCGGAAGAGATTCAGCAGACATGTAAGGTACAGGCTGCTTCCGGTTATGGAATGGTCACACATATCTATAATCTGAGACACGATCTGATCCCGGATACGGCAGTGAGTTTCTGTACGATCATGGATTACTTCGGGATGCAGCTGACAGGAAGAAAAGAAGCACTGGTACATGCAAGTAATGCTGCAAGTTTTGGATTCTTTGATGCACAGAAAAATGCTTTTATGACAGGAAAACTTGCCAAAATGGGTGTGGAAGAACCGTGGCTTCCGGAAGTCTGCACCGGAATCGAAGCACTGGGAAGTTACAGAGAACGCATTGTGACTGTGGCGATCGGCGACAATCAGGCGAGCTTTCTCGGAGCAACAGGAAATGAAAAAAATACATTGCTGGTAAATATGGGAACCGGCGGACAGATCTCGGTGCTCTCCGATCAGTATTTTACGGCGGAGGGAATCGAAGCAAGACCTTTCTTACAGGGTGCTTACCTGCTTGCAGGATCCTCTCTGTGCGGAGGAAAAGCCTATGCACTGCTGGAAAAATTCTTCAGAGAATTTATGAAAGCGGCAACCGGGCAGGAGGAACCGCTGTATAAAACATTAGAGAAACTGGCAAGAGACGGTAAAGCATCCTGTGCGGGAAAAGAGGAAAAGCAGAGACTTCAGATAGAGACAACATTTGACGGAACCAGAGTACATCCGGAACAAAGCGGAAGTATTACCAATCTCTGCGCGGAGAATTTCACACCGGCAGCATTTGTTTATGGGACGCTCGAGGGAATGAGCAGAGAACTCTATCAGATGTATCAGACGATT
>ENA-OQHR01000072-OQHR01000072.1-human-gut-metagenome-genome-assembly--contig:-NODE-72-length-89313-cov-59.843225_pt1 | contig 89313 bp, 74 predicted proteins | sample MGYA00242566_ERZ504725 | MGnify/ENA primary metagenome ERZ504725 (study PRJEB26092, sample SAMD00036217) | human gut metagenome | host: Homo sapiens | study: EMG produced TPA metagenomics assembly of... | reverse complement strand
ATTTCAACTACAAAGATACAAAAAATATCGGAGATTACCAACTTTTTTAGGCACTATTTCTTATCCCGAACTGAGGTAATAGCTCATCGCCTTGCGTATGATCACATCGAAAAGTTCCAGTGCGGTCACCTCGTCGTCATCTATGGGCAGGTATCTGGAGATGATGCGCAGGCCCCGTTGGCTCACGGTGATGAACCTCATCATGGTATGAGGGTCGGCGTCCGCCTTCTGTACGACCTCCTTCATCTTTTCTGCAGGAATCTTGTCGATGTCCACGGCGATCATCTGGGTGGTCTTCACCACGTTGCGCAGTTCCTTGCCCCGTCCGTCCATGAGCACGGAGGTAGTGATGCCTGGCATCATCACCTTGGTTTGATGAGCGAGCTCGCTGCTGATGCGCATGTTCTTGCGGTAGTCTTCGGTACGAGCCTGGGTCATGGCGTCGAGGGTGATGATTCGCTGCAGTTCATCAAGACTGATGAGTTGTCTGCTTTCGCTGGAGGCGATAGCATAGAAGAAAGATGGTAATACCATTTCCTGTCTTTGTTGTTGTTCTTTTGTTGTCATTTTTAAGCCAATGATTAGAAGTTGATGTAAAATTGAATCATATAGATTCCGCTGCAAAGCTAAGCATAAAATTTGGCATTGAAATCAAAAAGTTCCGATTTTGGAACATAACATAAATTTATTTAAAATGTTTTTCAAAAAAATCAAAAGTGAAGTCATGGGAATCAAGGATTCCTACGACTACAGACGGGCATGATTTCTGTCCACAAGTGTTTTAATCTTTTAGTCCACAACGTGTTCTGGGCTATGCGTGAAGAACTGAAGGAAGACCGTTTTGAGGGTGGTCTTACTGAGGAGGAGAAGCATTGGGCTTCCACCAAGTCAGCCATCCGCAAGGAGTTCCGGCTGTCTGATGCGTACACCAAGAGTCTGGAGGCGATGGACCGTGATGTTTCCATCGACGACTACTGGGGCGCGATACGTTGGATGGAGTCGTTGGTTGGCGAGGCTCACAGAGACGAGCTGCTTCGTCTGATTGACGGGTTGCTGGAACCATTATCGCCGAAATGATCGATTTTTAGATTAGCAAACAAAGTGTGAAGTGTGAAGGGGGTAAATGAACTTTAGCGTGAAAAGTGTGTTAAAAAGAAGGCATAACTATCTGATACCCTTTCTCTTTATCTTTTGCGCACGATGTATATACAAAAGTTCTTATACACCCCCTTCACCCCCCAAACATACAAACAAGAAGAAGTGATTGTAAAAATCTGTGAAAATCCGTGAAATCTAAAAATCGGCTGCCGAAGGGAGATTTGTCCTCCGGCCCCACTGACCAGCGGGAAGTAAAGCCAAATCTGTGGGACAAGAGAAAGCTAATAACGTAAAAGTCCCTTAAATTTTTTGATTTCTCAAAAATAATTTGTATTTTTGCCGGATAATTGAATAAAATAACAGAATGGCAATGACAAAATTGAAGGTAGAGAATTTCGGTCCCATCAAGTCCGTAGATGTAAGTCTAGGTGACTTGAATATCTTGATAGGTCCTCAAGCAAGTGGAAAAAGCTTGTTTTTGGAGCTGTTCAAGTTAGTCATGGATAAGAATAGCATTATCGAGACATTACGGAAGTATAATTATATTTTGTCAAAAACAGATGTGGTACCTCTCTTGGATTATTATTTTGGAGAGGGATTGCATACGTTGTTCAGTGGAGATACAAAAATAGAAGTTTCAGATAAGAAATTTGCAATCACGGATTTATTGAAGCCATCGAAGGGCAAGCAGAATACCAAGGAATCCGTCTTTTATGTTCCTGCTCAACGAATTTTAGGAATATCAGATGGTCGTCCAAAGAATTTTATGGAGTTTGATGGAGCTGCTCCGTATGTCTTGAAAAACTTCAGTGAAACACTGCGTGTGTTCATACAGAGTGGTTTAGGTAATCCTGATGTGATATTCCCGATGCGTAATCGTCTGAAGGGTGTGGTAAAGGATTCTATAGACGAATCCGTTTTTCATGGCGCAAAAGTTGTTATTGACCAAAGTTCAGGTCAAAGAAAGATGAAGCTGAATATTAACAATGTCAGTCTTCCATTTATGACATGGAGTGCAGGTCAGAAGGAGTTTATGCCTCTTCTGCTGGCAATGTATTGTCTCTCAGGACCTCCAACATCAGTAATCAATAAGAAAGATTACAAGTGGGTAATCATCGAGGAGCCGGAAATGGGATTGCATCCCCGTGCCATCCAGACCGTTATTTGGGAAATCATAGAATTGATGCAGGCGGGATATAAGGTAATAGTATCCACTCATTCTCCTACGTTGTTGGAGTTTGCCTGGGTATTTGAGACTCTCAAGAATTTGCCTGCGGAACGTTTTAAAAAGGCTCTTAGTGAATTATTCGATATAGATAAGAAATCTACAGCCGTTCAGGTAATGAATGGATTGCAGGAAAAGGAGTTGAAGACATATTTTTTCTCATCAGATGGAGGTGGAGTAACCTCTACCGACATTTCCTCTTTGGATGTTGAAAATAACAATCAGTTGATTGCGGAATGGGGAGGCTTGGCTGCCTTCTCAGGCAAGGCTTCGGAAGTAGTAGGAAAGTATTATCAGGAACCGGAAATGTGAGAAGATGAAGAAGAATGATGTAAAATCAGATACGAACGTCTTTAAGTCTGCGGTGGATAATACTGTAGAATTGAAGGATGGTTATTGTAAAGGCTTGCAGGCATTAAAGGGTAATTCTTTGAAGGTATCAGTAAGCAAGCCGCAGCATCTTTTAGGAAGTGTGGATATTGACGATTGTACGAAGGGGCTTTATCCGAATGCTTCAAGGTGGGATTATGCGATAGGGTATGATCAAAAAGCCTGGTTTGTGGAAGTTCATCCTGCGAATACGAGCAATGTCAAAGAGATGTTGAAGAAAGTAGAATGGCTTGAAAGTTGGCTCAAGGATAAGGGATGTCAACTTGCTGAAATCAGGCGCGATCATTTGCATTATTGGATTCCATCCGGCAAGGTATGCATATCAAAGACTTCACCGCAGTATAGGAGCTTGGCAAAGCATAAGCTTCAGATTACGTCCTCTCCTTTCGTTCTGAAATAGCTCAGATATTTCCCTTATATTTGCAGGTAAATTATTAATGATAGGAGATAGGATTATGAACAAAGTATTGATAAATAGTAATATACATGATGGGGCAGCATCGATTGCCAAGCCATCCACTCCAAAATTCACGGAAACCACCGAGTTCAAAGAAGCTTTGGCATATGTCGAGACAATGGTGTCTAAAGGTGGTAAGCCAGTACCAGCCGATGCGGATGGTTGGGATGCCTTGGTGGAGATGAAGTATGCTCTATGAAAATAAATCTGCGTAATCTAGACCGAATAGGTCTCATCTGCGTATAAGAAATAGTAGTAGGATAAATCTGCGTAATCTGACCGATAGGTCAAAAAAATCTGTGTTCATCCGTGAATTGAAAATCGGCGGCCGAAGGGAAAGCCAAATCTGTGGGACTCCCGATGTGTTAAAAACCAGAAATCCCTTGGCTATTTCAGATATTTCCCTTATATTTGCAGCATGTAAACAATAAAAATGTACTCGATTATGATTAGTAAGAATGTTGAAAATATGATTCCAAAGATTCAGCAATTCTTTGGAAGCCAACCCATCAAGAAGGCTTGGCTCTTTGGTTCATGCTCAAGAGGCGAAGAGAGTATGGATAGTGATGTCGATATTCTTGTAGAGTATGATTGCCAGAACTCCCGAGTATCATTGATGAAGATTGCTGCCATGATGCTCAATTTAGAAGATTTACTTCATCGTAAGGTAGATATGGTAGAAGCCAGTCGCCTCTTACCTTTTGCGTTAGACTCAGTAAATAACGACAAGTTCTTGATTTATGAGAGAAAAAGTTAAAGTATTATTCATGGCTATTATACTGTAGATCCGGAAAGTCTTTGGGATACAATAGAATGTGATATTCCAGAGTTAAAGCCTTGGATAGAGAAATATCTGCAAGAACAACTAGAATAAAGTTTTCCGTCAGGCGACAGACAATCGCAATTTTATTGCGTAAGCACTCTCAGCCAGCCCCTTGCGGGCACAGGCTCCGCTGGCTGACCAAAACTCTGGCAGAGCTATAGCGCCGCCAGCTACATCCCTTGCCCTTATGCTAAGGGCGAGGGCTTGGGAGTGGGATAAGGACCCCTCTTCGCAAGAGGGGGACAGGGGAGTCGAAAAATCTGCGTAATCTGACCGAATAGGTCTCATCTGCGGATAAGATATAAAGGAAAAATCTGCGTCATCTGCGAATTGAAAATCGGCGGCCGAAGGGAAAGCCAAATCTGCGTGACCCTCTTAAATCCCCCGCCGCCTAGGCCGCAAAGAAATCTGTGTTCATCTGTGAAATCTGTGGGACATCGATGTGTTAAAAACCGGAAATACCTTGGCTATTTCAGATATTTCCCTTATATTTGCACCATGTAAGGTACTAAATATTAGAATTATGAGAACGTTCAATTATAATGAAATGCCTCATGAAGTTTTAGAAATGGCTTCAGAGTACGCCATTAAGGAAAGTCGTTCGGGAAGAGGTCTTTCTCATTCTCAGGCAATGGAAAAGATTAAAAAGCAAAGAGGATGGAGAAATCATTAATATTATGGTGATAGCTCATTACAGGCAGTCAACTGTCACTGTTGCAAAAATGATTAATCGCTTCATCGAGCATCATACGAAATAAAGTCATCTGTCAGATGTTAAACTCTCACAAATCGCCATTCCACCCCTGGCGGTCCCATCCCGCATAACCTGGCGAGACCTTTGATGGTCCGCCAACCTTATAGCGTAGCGGTTCGAGCACCGAGTAGGGCGGTTTTCCTCTTCTTCCCTGAGGGGAGAAGACCGAGATGAGAGGTGGAGCCTTCTTTAATGGTAAAGAAGGACGGGATGATTTTAGAACAAATCTCTTTGCAGGAGAGACGGAGAGGTAGAAAAAACTCTTATAATATCAAATTCAGACTATTTTTACTCAATCAATATCCAGGTAAGAATACCCTAAAAACGATTCTTATCTGGTAAGGACTCTATGTCCTTCATTTCCGATACGAACCAATTATATTGTTAGAAATAACAAAAAAATATATATAACGAGAAGTAGCTTAGTAGTGTGGGCGCTACATAATCACCCACAAAACATCTGATAGCTCTGGGCGGAGCGCAAGCTCTGCTCAGAACTATTTATAAATATGTTGAAGGAAAATGGAGATCTTTACAACAATAGATAAAAAAGTATCTAAGTACCTACAAGGTGATGGTATATATAAATTCTCAAGAATCGTTTGCTTTGTGGTAGCTTTGCTGTTCTTTATGAATCAAGCTCTGGGATTATTTGATGGTTTTGTTAAAACAGAAGTCATTGGTCAGTATGGAGATTTTGTAGGTGGCGTCATAGGAACAATATTGAGTGTCGTTTTGTTGTCGGATACATTTAAATCCCAAATTGAAGAATCAAAGAATAATGCACAGGTATTTGAATCACAACAATTAAATGAACTTGTTTTTCATTTGTTGGATCAATATAATTCTGTTGTGGCGAGTTTCAACATTGCTATAGATGATGCCAGTGGCAGAAGAACAATTTATAAAGGAAAAGAAGGATTACATTATGCATTAGTGAAAATGCAGGAAGAATTTGCGAGTCCTCATATTTCTCATTCACGTAAAGTTGCACTTGGCTTGTTTCAAAGTTTTTATGATTCTAATGAAGATTTTGCGCCGATTTATTTTCGCACTATATATCGTATTTTTGATGTTATAAACAAGGCAGAGGTAAAGGATGACGTAAAGGTTAAGTATGCAAAACTCATTAGATGCCAATTTACAGAAACGGAGTTGGTTATGTTGAGATATAACGCTATGTGGCAGGTCGGTAAAAATATGAGGGGGTTAATAAATGAGTTTAATCTCCTGAAACATATTTGCCCTTTGGATTTGTTGGAGTATCTTGAATGGAGAAATAGATTTAGTTTTTCTGACAGACACAAGGTTAATATTCTACTATATATGGTGCAAAAGCAAGTTCATGATTTGTTTTTATCAGATGATACGACCCGTGCAATAACTAGTTTCAAAACAAAGTATAATATTAATGTTTCTAAACAGGAAAATGGTACAGTTTGTAAGTTTGATTTTACACGTAACACAAGAATTCAAATATACTATGATTTGTTCACTAGTTTTGATTCTGTAACCATTGAAGAAATTAGATTGCTTTTTGTTGCATGGTTTAAGGAAATATTTGTTTATTCAAACTATGCCATGTTTAATTATAGAGTTGAAATTAACTATGATGGAGTAGAAAGAAATGTTCCTAAAGAGCATTTTTCCTTGATAATAGCTCGTCCTGATCATAAGAAACTAATAGTTTCAAGTGTTCAAATGAATTAGTACTAAAAATAAAATATTAGATAATGAATATATTAGTAACGGGTGCCAACGGGCAGCTTGGAAACGAGATGCGAGTCGTTAGCAAAAATACACCAGATCATTATGTCTTTACAGATGTTAATCAGGTAGAGGGACAGAAAAACACTTACCTCGATATCACCGATATGGATTCTATTCGTAAGATGGTAAATAGTTACAATATACAAGCCATTGTGAATTCTGAAGTAAAAAAGAAAAAGCTTAATTTGATAAAAAGATGAAAGTAATTAATACAGAGATTAAAGGCGTATATATCATAGAGCCACGCCTTTTTAAAGATGAAAGAGGTTATTTCTTCGAGAGCTTTTCGCAGCGAGAGTTTGACGAGAAGATTGGTCACATTGATTTTTGCCAGGATAATGAGAGTATGAGCAGTTATGGTGTGATGCGAGGCTTACATTTCCAAAGACCACCTTATACTCAGAGTAAGTTGGTACGATGTGTTAAGGGAAGAGTGCTTGATGTTGCTGTAGATATCCGCAAGGGATCTTCTACGTATGGCAAGCATGTAGCAGTAGAGTTAACAGAGGATAATCATCGCCAATTCTTCATACCTAAAGGATTTGCTCATGGTTTTGCTGTACTTTCAGAGACTGCTGTCTTCCAGTATAAGTGTGATAACTTTTACCATCCAGAGGCTGATGGTGGTATCAGTATTTTGGATGATACATTGGGTATAGATTGGATGATTCCAACTGAGCATGCGATTCTTTCAGAGAAGGATACAAAACATGTCAAATTTAAAGAGTTTGATAGTCCGTTTTGTCTGGAAAGTAATGAATAAATAAAAGTTTGCTTATGTATGAATTTTAGAAAAAGCAAATAAGAAATGATATTTTATAGAAAAATTAGGAATAGATATAATGAGTCTCCTGTACTTAAAAGAATAGCTAATGGGGCGTTTTGGTCGTTGACAGGTATTGCCTTAGCAAAATTCTTAGTTTTGGTAGCAGGCATATTATGTGCACGTATTTTAGGCGCATCTCATTTTGGAGAACTAGGAATAGTGCGCTCAACAATAGGTATGTTTGTTGTTATTGGTGCTTCAGGATTGGGATATACAGCAAATAAATATATAGCAGAGTATCGAGCATCCAAGGATGTCGAGAAAATAGCTCAAATATATAATTTGACACTTGTTTTTGGATTAGCTATAGGAGCGTTGATTACTATTGTTGTTTTGATTGGTTCCCAATATTTAGCAAAACATGTGCTAAATAATACAGAATTAATAGCATCGATTAGGTTAGGTGCGATTTTACTTTTTATGTCAATATTTAATTCTGTACAAAATGGTGTTCTATCTGGCTTCGAAAAATTTAAAATAATAGCAATCAATACGCTTTTATCTAGTTTTGTAGAAGCTATTGGTATTATAGTAGGATCTTATTTCTATGGAACAGAAGGAGCGGTTGTTGGTTATGGTTTAAGCTTTGTTGTTTTGGCAATAGTGAATTTCATCTCTATCAAAAAAGTATTTGCTCATGAGAAAATCAAGATTAAATACGAAATGCTATCTAAGGAAGATTGTATGATAATATGGAACTTTAGCATTCCTGCTACTATGAATACCATTATGGTAGTACCGGCATTTTGGCTTATTAAAACACTTTTGGTTCATAATTGTGGATACGAGAGTCTTGGTATTTATGAGGCTGCTGATCAATGGAAGGTGATTGTATTATTTGTACCAGGAGCTATTGCGAATATATTATTGCCGATTTTTTCTAATCTACAAGGAACTAAAAGTGTTGAATCATTTTCTAAAACATTAAACTATAGTGTTTTATTAAATGGTGGTATCGCATTTTTACTCTTTGTAGTTATTTGGGCTGCTCAGAATCTGATCATGGATTTTTATGGTAAAGGATTTGATGATAGTGCAACACTTGTGGTCTTATGTTTATCTACAGTGTTTTCATCTATAGCACAGGTTATGACACTATCTTTGATAAGTCAGGCTAAAGTTTGGATTAGTTTTGCTTTCAATTTCGTTTGGGCTGTTATTCTAATCAGTAGTGCTTATATTATGTTGAAATGTGGCATGGGTACAATAGCCTTAGCATGGGCTAATGTGATTGCTTATAGCTTACATTGTGTGTTGCAATTTATTTATGTGGAATATGGAACAAAGTCGATACAAACTAGTTGCTTTTAGTCTTTTTTTGCTGGTATTGGTTGGTTATACTCCAGTTACACTTGTTGTTTATTTTTTAAGTGTAGCTTGGGCATCCTCTGTAAATTCATTTATGTATTGTTTATCAAAGCAAAAAATGCTTTTGATAATATTCGTGTTATCAATCGGTTTTGGCTTAATCAACTTTTCATTTTTTTCTATTATACCATCAATGGCAGATATCCGAGTATGGGCAGGCTTTTTCTTTTTCTATCTTTTTAGTTTGTTCTTAAAAGATAAAGATATGGTTTTGAGGGAAATATGTTTTTTTGTTAAAATTTTATTTTACTTGGATTTTATAACAAATGTCTTGTTGATATTGGGCTTTAATTTGCCTTGGGCACAAGTGCCAATGACTAGACCTGGAGAATTATTCCCTAGATTACCAGGAGTAAAAAATTCAGCACTATTTTCTGGATATATTTCTTTATTATATAGTGTAGTACTATTGTTTGAAAATCTCAAAATAACAAAAGGGAATATTTTTTTCTTTTGTATGTTGAGCTTAAACCTTCTATTTGCTGGTAGTTATCGATTTTTTGTTATTTTGTTTCTGTTGCTTGTTGTTAAATATTTTAAACTTTTTGAAAAAAGATTCAATGTCTTAATTGCATTTATTTTAATGGTTCTTCTTGTTGTTGTATCAACAGTTTTAACGCAGGATATAAGTGGTAGTAATAATATAAGATTAAAACTTTGGAAATCTGCAGTTAATCGAGTGTTTGATGCAAATAATTGTATAGGACAGGGCTTTTTTATACCGAAAGTTTCAGAAGGAATAACTGGTTTTATAAAACTGCAACAAGCAGGTGTTACTGAGTCTACCATATTACAATGGGGAGTATGCTTTGGACATATAGTAATGTTGCTTTTAGTTTTATTCTTTATAAGAATATTAGCGAAAATATCTAACTATCATGTGTTTGCATTGGGAGTCGGTTTTATTCTAATTGAATTGTCCTTATGGTTTTTTGGTGGCGGTATTGGCAATATATTAAACATTTCATTGTTATCATTATCAATAGCAAGTATTAACAATCATGATATCTATAATAATCCCGACGTACAATAACTTAGAGTTATTTAAACGTGCTTATGATTCTGTAATCTCTCAAGACGAGAAAGATGTAGAAGTTATCGTTGTTGATGACTCATCTACAAATGATATCCAGAATTATTGTTTGAATTTACCTGTTCGGTATCATCATAATTCTCCGGCATTAGGTGCGGTTAAGAATTGGAATAGTGGTTTAAAGCTAGCAAAAGGAGAATTTATAATCCTTATGCACCATGATGAAGCGTTGAAAAATGAAAACTTTATTTCTTCATTGCTTCATTGCTTTAAAAATGGATACGATGTTGTTGTTTCAAATATTGAGGTACATTTGGGAAACAGCGTACGCAAAGGTCTTTCTCCTAATTGGTTGAAAAAACTTTTTATTGCACATTCTTATTTGCTCTTCGTGAGAAATCTTGTAGGTCCTTGTGCATGTATTGCATTTAAAAAAGAATACATTAAATACTTTGATGAAAATTTAAAATGGTTAGTTGATTTAGAATGGTATTATCGCCTGATGAATAAACGTAAAGTTGTCTTTATGCAAAGTAATTGGATAACTTCAATGCATGGTCATAAAGGACAAATAACAAAGAATTTGGATATTTGTAATCAAGCAAAAATAGACTCTATATATATGTTTGATAAATATGAGCATAACATAAAAGTCAGATGTTCTCTTTTTATAATGAAGTTAGTTAGTAGAATAGTAAAACTTATTAGATAATTTGATTCTTGTTTTTGATTAACAAGAATTTTAATAATAATAATGAAAATGTCGTTAAATCCTCGCTTACTTTGGGCTGATTCCTTGAAGGGTTGGCTAATGTTGTTAGTTATTCTTGGACATGCCATTCAGACCGTGATGCCTGAGGCTTGTTATCAGAATCATATATGGAACCTTATATATTCATTCCACATGCCTGCTTTTATGGCTGTTAGTGGTTATTTTGCTTACCGAGCAAACAGATGTGGGGGGGCAAATTCCTGTGTTCGAGAAGATTCGGTCAACTTATGATACCATATGTTGTTTGGTCTATAATAAACTTTTTGGTTGCAGGTGACTATTCTTGGGAAAAAGTGAAAATGGTCATATTTTATCCACAAAACTCTTTTTGGTTTCTATGGGTTCTGTTTTTTATCAACATAATCTTTATCTTTTGTCAATGGTTAGCTGATAAATTTAGAAAAGACGAGTTGGTAATAATAATCCCGTTTGGCATTTTACTTTTGGGTATAATGGTAGGTATTGATTTGCGTATATTAGGTTATCATTATATAGCATACTATTTTCTATTTTATACATTAGGCTATTGTGTGCACCGATATCCAAAATTACAAATAGGCAATGAATTCTTGTTGGGGTGTCTTTTCTTTGTTTGGGCAGTGATGGCATGGTTTTGGACTATGCACGAATTGCCAGAATGGATGCCTGATATATCTTATATACCAAATTCTTTATTGCAGTATATATATCGTGGTACAACAGCTTTGCTTGCTATTCTTTTTTTGATGGGGATTTCTCCAAAGATATTGAATAGAATTAGCTCTTTGAATAAAGGCATAAAAGAAGTAGGAGTCATATCACTGGGATATTATACTTGTCATTCTACAATAATTGTGTATGTAGTAAATCTGTTGCAGTTGGTATTTCCTGGAGTTTGTGATGAAGTTTTAATAGGGATGAACTTCGTGTTATGTGTTAGTTTAACTCTGGTAATAGTCGAGCTTCTGAAGAAAAATAAAATAACAACAAAAATTCTTCTTGGAAAGGTATAGACTATTTCTCTGTTTAATACCACTGAAGTTTGTCAGTAACAAAGTTCTAGTGAGTTTAAATGTTGTAAAATAAATCCGCCAAGAGCTTACTTGGCATAATATAGGTAGAGTAATGAAAATTGTTAATTTAATGGGAGGCTTGGGTAACCAAATGTTTGAATATGCAATGTTCTTGGCCTTAAAGAAAGCCCATCCAAAAGAAAAAATATTGTGTTCAACTCGTGCATTAAATGGGTATAGTTTACATAATGGATATGAGCTGGAGCGTATTTTTAATATTGAATCCAAGGAAGCTTCTTTGTGGCAATTGACAAAACTTGCATATCCGTTTTTCAACTTTCAAACATGGCAAGTGATGCATAAATGGCTTCCAAACCGCAAAAGTATGACCTTTGAAACCATGCAGGTACCGTTTGATAAAAACGATGTAGAAAGAATGGAATCTATGTTTTATGACGGGTATTGGCAGTATGAAGAATATTTCAAAGATGCAAGAGAAGAGATTTTAGGGGTTTATCAATTTCCTGAGTTCACGGATGAACATAATGAAAAATTAGCAGAAAAACTGATATCCTGTACATCTGTAGCATGTCATGTTAGGCGTGGTGATTACTTGAAGCATCCTGTAATGTGTGTTTGTACAGAAGAATATTACGTACATGCCATTGAAAAGATGAATAATATGGTTTCTCCAGACTTGTATTGTGTCTTTAGTGATGACCCGGAATGGTGTAAGGAAAATTTGGTACACTTGTTTTCAGAAATCGAAGTCGTGTATGTAAATTGGAATAAAGGAGAAAATAGTTTCCGGGATATGCAACTAATGACTCTTTGCAAACATAATATAATTGCTAATAGTAGCTTTTCCTGGTGGGGCGCATGGCTAAACCAAAATGAAGATAAAATAGTTTTGACTCCTGAAAAATGGTTGAATAAGAATCTTTTAAAGGATCCTATATGTGATAATTGGATAAGAATCAGGTAATATATATATTATGACAAATAAAATAGTTGCTTTTATAGAGGTATTGATACCTATTACTCAATGTAATCTTAAATGTCATTATTGCTACGTGATACAAAGAGATAATAGAACGAATTCAAAACCTCTATTGCCAGAACCTTTTAAGATTCGTGAGGCTTTACGAAAAGAAAGGTTTGGTGGAAAAATGTATATCAGTTTGTGTGGAGCAGGTGAAACCACCATGACTCCTAACTTGCTGGAAATAGTTCTGGAATTATTGAAAGAAGGTCATTTCGTTAATATAACGACCAATGGTACAATATCTAGATTTTTTGATGCCTTTAAAGGATATGCAGAAAAATATCCAGAACTTATGAAGCATCTTAACTTTTCTTTCAGTTTGCATTATCTTGAAATGATAAGAACCAAGAGTTATGAAAAGTTTTGGAGAAATATTGAGAAGGTAAGATCTGGGGGAGCTTCTTTTGTAGTTCAGATAAACTTGTGTGATGAGTATGAACCATATCTTGATACCATAAAGAAGGATTGTATTGAACATGTCGGAGCAATGCCGCAGGTTGCAGCTACAAGAGATGAAATTAGTGAAAAAAGACATAAGGAGGTTACTTTATATACAGAACATACTAGAGAAGAATATGTAAAAGCGGGTCAAGTGATGGATTCTCCACTATTTGATTATACTATGAAGAATTTTATGGTAAAAAGAAAGGAGTTCTGTTATGCAGGTAGATTAAGCTATGTCTTAAATTTGAGTACAGGTATTTTGAAGCCTTGCTATTGCAGCTTTAATTATCAGAACATTTATCACGACTTATCTAAGCCAATCAAGCTATATCCTGTTGGACATTATTGCCAATCTCCTTTCTGTATGAATAGCAGTCATTTTATGTCCTTTGGAGTTATACCAAAGTTGAAGGATGGACCAACATATGCTGGGTTAAGAAATCGAGTGACTGTTGATGGAAAAATGTGGTATCAAAAAGAGTTTGAAGATATGGCTTCGCAGAAGATTTGTGATAATGTGAACTTAAAACTCACTCTTGATGACAGACTTCATATTCATTATTTTGGTATGAAGAGTTATATTGTTAAAGAGATATCTAAGATTCTACCTAAAAAGGTGGTAAAAAATATAAAGGCAAAAATACGTAAGAAGAATGAATAACGAAGAGGGTATAAAGGAATTAAAGAGTTTAATCTCAAAAACTTTGTTGCCGCTGATAGGAAAACAATGTGTCTTATATGATGTGCCATTTTATAAAAATATCGGTGATGTCTTAATCTGGCAGGGTGAATTAAGTTTTTTGTCTGAGAATCATATAGAAATATTAGATTTTGCAGATTATCATACCTACGTGAAAAAGAAGTTGTCTTCTGATGTTACAATCCTTTTTCAAGGTGGCGGTAATATAGGTGACTTATATCATGAACATGTCGAGATGCTTTTGAAACTGGTTAGAGACTTTCCGAAGAATAGAATTATAGTATTCAGTCAGACTGTTTTCTATCAAAATATAGATATGTTGTGTCATGATTTTGAAATGTTACGCAATCATGGAAATTTATTTTTTTGTGCACGTGATTATAATTCTTATGAGATTATAAAGCCGTTTTTGAAAGATAAAGCTCTTGTATTGCCAGATATGGCATTCTGTATCGATAACGGCTTTTTAAGCAAATGGGTAAAAGCCGAATTACTGGATGCTTTATATATTAGAAGAAATGATATAGAGGCTAAACCTTCTACTTTGGCAAATAGCTTTGATACAATAACAGATTGGCCTTGTTTTGAACATAAAATCAAAGCTTCAAACTTGGTAAATACGCTGTATGACAGACTCTTCAGATATTTTCCTTTTATGAGATGCATATTAAGAGGTATTTGGAAAACTTATGCCCATAATCATTTCAGATTGCTTATGATTAAGGATGGTGTTTCTTTTATTAGCCCATTCAGAAAGGTAGCATCTGAACGACTTCACGGCTGTATTCTTTCTATTTTATTGGGTAAAAAAGTAATAGTGGTTAACAATTCTTATGGGAAAAATAAATCTTTCTATGAGGATTGGTTGAAAAACTTTGATGATGTAGAATTATTTCAAGAATGACGTATAATATTTGCTATCTGATACTTTGCCATAAGAATCCTGAGAATGTGAAGAAAATCATAGATTTCTTATATGCAGATGATGCATTCTTTGCTATTCATGTGGATGAGAAATCAAATGAGGATTTTACTATAATCAAGGAAGATAACCACGTAAAGTTTGTTAGAAACAGAATATCTACTACTTGGGGTAACATCTCTGTGGTTGATGCGGTTATTTCGTTGTCAAAGTTTGCCATCAATACATTCAAGGAAGCTCAACATTTCTGTCTGATTTCAGGTGCTGATTTTCCAATGAAAAGTCATGCCTATATAAAGGATTTTCTGTCAAAAAAAACTAGCGTTGATTTTATTCAAGGAATTATGCTTCCTTCTGAACGGACAGAGTGGTTGGAAGGTGGTAGGAGAAGAATCGAAGCCTATGTGTTGCCATTGAATGCTCATAGAAATGCTACGATAGAACCGAGGAAATTATCTGTGGGTAATTTCAGACAAATAGTTAAGGTGTTACTTACAAGCTTTGCTTCTTTGCCTAAGGCTCTTAAGATATGGCTAACTTATCCAAAGAGAATGGTGCCATCTGGAATTAAAATGTATGGTGGTGAAATGTGGTGGATGCTTTCAAAGTCAACTTTGACTAAAGTCTTAGAATGGAATGTTGATAATCCTGATTATTATATCTACCATCAAGATAGTCAAGTTCCTGATGAAATGTATTTTAATACCTTAGTTTGGAATCTGTCTTCGAATGTAAATCCTGATATTATGAGGTATATTTCCTGGGTTAGCAAACAGGATCCCTCTCCAAGATGGATGAGCTATAAGGAAGATAAGTCTATTGTGGACAAAATGATTGATAATCCAAATATTCTTTTTGCTAGAAAAATTGAAGAGCCGTTGCTTACTAGGTATATTACTAGTAAGTTAGAAAGTAAGAAATAGCAATGTGGCTTGAATAGAAAATATTCAAGTGCATTATTTTGGGGTATGAACAACATGAATTTTGATTTAAAAATCTTTATGTAAGTATTGCTGAATGTGATGTTTGCATAATAATGTATTTGTTTGTAAATGGATACACAATATTCAGTTTTACTCTCTTTATATTATAAGGAGAAGCCGGAGTATTTAAGGGTATCGTTAGATTCCATCTTTAATCAGACTCTTGTATCGGATGATGTGGTGTTGGTAGAAGATGGCAGGCTAGGAGATGCTTTGGAGAGTGTAGTGAAGGAGTATGAGGAGCAGTATCCTCAGCTCCATGTAGTAAGATTCGAAAAGAACCGAGGACTTGGATTCGCACTGAATGATGGTCTGACTTATTGCAAGCATGAGCTTGTGGCCCGTATGGATACCGATGATATTGCCAAGCCGCATCGTATGGAGAAGCAGTTTGAATTTATGCAGGCTCATCCAGAAATCGGTATGATAGGCTCTTGGATAGATGAATTCATCACTGATATTCATCAGATAGAGAGTGTGAGAAAGGTGCCAGAACATCCTAAGGAAGTAATGGAATACGCTAAGAAGCGTTGTCCGGTGAATCATCCTACTGTGATGTACCGGAAATCTGAGGTGCTCAAGGTGGATGGTTATCAAACTCAATATTTCCCTGAGGATTACTTTCTCTGGATTAAGATGCTGATGGCTGGATGTAAGGTCTATAATATGCAGGAAAGTCTTCTTTGGTTCAGGTATGATCCAGAAACATTCAAGAGAAGAGGAGGTTGGAAATATGCTTGTGACGAGGCTATCACGCAGTATCGTATTTTGAAAATGGGTTTTATCTCTTTTCCTCGTTTCGTAATGAATGTGTGCATCAGATTTATTGCTCGTGTTATTCCAAATTCTCTAAGATCTCTAATATATACGAGACTATTAAGAAGATAACAAGTATTTGTTCTATCAACATTTAATAATTTATAATATTATGATGATTCAACCAATTTATATTTTTCTGCTGGTAGCACTTGTTGTGTCTGTCACCATCGCCATGCTGGTGTTGCCTAACATCCTCCTTATCTCGCATAAGAAGAAACTCTTTGATATGCCGGATAAGAGAAAGGTGCATCATGCGCCGGTTCCCCGTCTGGGCGGACTCTCGTTCTTCCCTGTGATGCTTATTACCATGGGCGGCCTGGTGCTGATATATCATCTGATGGGACTGAGCAGCGGGTCGATGAACGGGGAGGTGCCTTATGAGTTCCTGGCGCTGCTGGTGGGTAGCATGATGCTGTTCCTGGTGGGACTTGCCGACGACCTGATTGGAGTGGGGTACAAGAAGAAGTTCCTGGTGCAGATAGTGGCGGCATCACTGCTCGTGGCTTCGGGCGTGTGGATTAAGTCGCTCGACGGACTCTTCGGAATCTATCAGTTGTCGCCATGGGTGGGCATGCCTTTCACCGTGCTCATCGTGGTGTACGTAACCAATGCCATCAACCTGATTGACGGCATCGACGGACTGGCTTCCGGACTCTGCGGCATCTCGCTGGTGGCTTTGGCGGGGCAGCACATCTGGCTGCATCTGTTTTCCTTTGCCCTGCTCTGCATTACGGCGCTGGGTGTGATTATCCCTTTCTGGTTCTACAACGTGTTTGGAAATGCCATGAGGGGCAGGAAGCTCTTTATGGGCGATTCGGGTTCGCTGTCGCTGGGCTACATCATCAGTTTCCTGATGATTCACCTGAGCACGGTGGATGTGAGCCCGCATGTGGTGTCTGACTACAACATGGTGTTTGCCTTTACCACGATGCTGGTGCCGCTGCTCGACGTGGTGAGAGTGGTGGGTCACAGACTGAGAAACAGGCAGAATCCGTTCTTGCCTGACAAGAGCCACATCCACCATAAACTGCTGAGATGCGGACTGAGGGTGAGACAGGTGATGGTGGCTATCTGCCTGCTCTCGCTGATGTTCATCCTGCTCAATTTCCTGATGATCGGCCACGTAAACATCACGTATATCCTGGGCATCGACATCGCTGTATGGATAGTGTTCCACCTGGTGCTGGATGTCATCCTACACACCAGGAGGGCGGAAATGGATATTTAATCCTCTAAATATAAATACAAGATATTCCCGGCTCGGAGATTCTAAGGAATCTCTGGGCCGGGATTTTTGCGTTTGTGGGGGTGGTGGATGGAGTGGTGACTTGATGGGGGAAAGGTTATATGGGTGTAATGTGTAAAAATATATAAAAAGATAAAGTAAGAAGTGCATTTTTGAGTTTTATTGCGTAACTTTGCATTTGAACATTCATTATTATAGATATGCCTAAGGTAAGAATTAAAAATATAGGCCCAATTGTTGATACGGGAGACATCGCTTTGTCTGCCGTAATGCTTATTGTGGGTAAACAATCTTCGGGAAAGAGTACCTTTATGAAAATATTGTGCTTCTGTAGATGGATAGAAAAGCGAATCATGCTTGATGGCGAGAATCTGCTGAAGAAATATACCCATTATGGCCGATTCCTGAAAGAGCTGAAGAAGTTTCATCGTTTCGATGATGCTTTCTTTGCTGCTGATTCTTATATCTTTTATGATGGTGATTGCCTTACCATCGAGATGGATGGCGTGAAGGCGAATGTGAAAATCAGAAAGAAAGCGAATTTCAAAACTGAGCGCTATAATGCAAAACTGAGTTTTATTCCTTCGGAACGCAATCTGGTTTCGGCTATTCAGAACATTGATAAGGTTTATCGCTCATCTGACTATGATTCGATATTTAATTATCTTCTGGAATATCAGGAGGCGAAGAAGGAATATGATATCAAGCATCCGCTGAGAATTCCATTTGATGATAATATGAAATATTATTATGATAAGGTTACGGATTCTGACAGAATCGTGCTTGAGAAGGTGGGTAGAACGATAGCGCCTGTTTATGCTTCAAGCGGTATACAGTCGGCGTTGCCGTTGGCTGTGCTTGTGGATTATATTACCGGACAGGTGGGGAAGATTCCGAAGTCGAGCCTTACTGATTTAACGAGTTTGGTGGCAAAGATTATGCTGGATGATGAGAATAAAGAAATCAGTGCGGATGATGTGATTAAGGGAACTAAGATGTATAGATATAAATTCGCCCAGCTGTATATTGAGGAGCTGGAAGAAAATCTGTTTCCGAAGTCGCAGTTTGCGATGGTGAAGGAGATTGTGAAGAATATCAAGAAGGCCTATGAGCAGTCGGGGGCAAATAGCTATGTGGTTATGACCACCCATAGTCCGTATGTGCTGACTTCTCTGAATGTGCTGATGAAGGTGGCACTAGCTAAGGAAAAGAAGCTTGATGAGAAAATGAAAGAAATGCTGAAATATGCAATCCCGATTTCATGGTATTCGGCATACTGCATGACAGATGAAGGAAAAATGGAGAATATCGTGGATGATGAATACCATTTTATCATGGGTGATTATCTTGATTCTCTTTCTGATGAAATATCTGAATTATCTTCTGAACTTGATGAGATGATATATGGGAATGAATAATAGTTTTTTGGCAGGTTATCTGGCTGAAAAGGAAGTTAGAAAATGTTCGAAAATCAGTCTGAAGGAGCGTTCGACAGTTTATTTGCTGAACTTCGTTCCTCCGATGGACTGTGTGGCTTATCAAGTAGATGGTAACATTATAAAAGGTGCTGACAAGGACAAGTGTGACAAGCTTGTTGTAGCAACAACCTGCACGGATGAAAAAGTATGTGTATTTGTTGAACTGAAAGGTTCTGATGTGGCTCATGCCGTGAAACAACTTGATGCAACATTGTCCTATCCCTTGTTTTCTCAGAACAGAGCGAAATGGACGAAAGCTAGGATTGTTGCAAATAAAATTCCTGCAAACACAGGAAGGTCTGTGGTTGAAAGAGCGAAAGTTGATTTCCGTAGAAAGTATAATTGTGAATTAATCTGTTTAAAGTCTGGACAGCCTGACTTTTTGAGGCAAGACAAACTGAAATAAAATTCATTAGACAGCATTTGATTATGGCAAGAAAATTATATCCTATAGGAATTCAGACATTTGAACGTATCCGCAAGGAGGATAAGTTCTATGTAGATAAGACGGAATATGTCTATCGTATGACCCATACGGATGGAACGTATTTCTTCTTGAGTCGTCCACGCCGTTTCGGCAAGTCGCTGCTGGTTTCTACCTTCCAAAGTTATTTCGAAGGAAAGAAGGAACTCTTTGAGGGGCTTGCCATCGAGAAGCTGGAGAAAGAGTGGAATACTTATCCTGTGCTGCACTTCAGCCTGGCTGGAGGCAAACATATGGAGAAGGAACAGCTGGATCGATACCTCTTATATATATTGAAGGAAAATGAGGATAGGTTTGGAGTGGATTGTGATTCTCCTGACCCAAATGTTCGTTTGCTCAACTTGATAAAAACTGTTACAACAAAGTCTGGCAAGCAGGCGGTGGTGCTCATCGATGAATATGATGCACCGCTTCTGGATGTGGCTCATGAGAAGGAAAAACTCGATGTTTTGCGCAATACGATGCGCAATTTCTACAGTCCCTTGAAAGATTGTGAGCCAATGCTCCGTTTCGTCTTCCTGACGGGCATCACGAAGTTTTCGCAGTTGAGCATCTTCAGCGAGCTGAACAATATCAAGAATGTGAGTATGGACGAGCCTTATGCCGGCATCTGCGGCATCACCAAGGAGGAAATGTTGACCCAGATGAGTGATGACATCGACGCTCTTGCCGAGCAGCTGGAACTGAGTAGGGAGGAAACCATTCAGGAACTCAAAGACCATTATGACGGTTATCACTTCACTTGGCCATCGCCAGATGTCTTCAATCCTTACAGTCTGCTCAATTGCTTTGCCGATAGCAGAATGGATGATTACTGGTTCGGCTCGGGCACTCCTACCTATCTCATCAATATGATGAGAAAATATGAATTCCTGCCTGCAGACCTTGGCGAGGCCATAGAGGTGGGCAAGAAGGACTTTGATGCCCCTACAGAAACGATGACCACTATCGTACCTTTGCTCTATCAGAGCGGGTATGTCACCATCAAGGGATATGACAAACCGACAAAGTTGTATCAGTTGGCATTGCCTAACCAGGAGATTAGGGTGGGGCTGTATGGTAGTCTCTTGCCTCATTATCTGACGGACAAGTCTGCGAAGGCTAACACGACCATCGCCAAGATGTCGGTATTGGTGAAGAAGGGGGATATGGATGCCGCTTTCTGCCTGCTGAACGACTTTCTTGAGACGGTGCCTTACTGCGACAACACTAACTACGAGGGGCATTGGCAGCAGACGCTCTACATCATGTTTGCCCTGCTCACCAACTATAGCATCCATGTGGAACCGCATACGGCAAAGGGCAGAATCGATATCACGATGGAAACGGCAGATACCATCTACGTGATGGAACTGAAGTTCAACAAGAGTGCCGAGGAGGCTCTCGCCCAGATAGACGCAAAGCACTATGCCGACGCCTTCAAGATGAGTGGCAAGAAGGTGGTGAAGATTGGCTTGAACTTTTCGGTGAAGGACGAGGTGAACTGCCTGGAATGGAAGATAGGATGACAAGATCTTATAGTCCTGTATATTTCCTGATAGCCTTGATGAAGGTATCGCCATATTTATTGAGCTTGAATTCTCCGATACCACTGATCAGGCTCATGGCATTCTTGGTGGTAGGTTTCATTCTTGCGAGTTCATGAAGGCTCTTGTCGCTGAGTACGATATATGGAGGATAACCCTGTTCGTCGGCAAGGTTCTTGCGTATCTTTCTGAGGTGTTCAAAGAGCCCTTTGTCTTCCACGCCTTTCGAGTCTTCCTGGAAGATGACACGTTCGGCATGCACCTCAGGAATGAGATTTCCCGGCTGGGCGATGGCGCCCTTCCTGTTGCGTATCGTTTTCTTTGGGCGGGTGGCTTTATCATCTTCTTCGATATAAGCCAGCGAAACATGATGTTCTCCCTTCAGTACCTTCCAACCTAAATCGGTAACCTTCATGTAGTTGTGGTTGTTGTAGGCAATCTCGAAGAATCCCATCTGCAGCATCTGCAGCAGATAAGCATTCCAGTCCTTAGATGTTGTATCCCTGCCCACACCGAAGGTTTTCATCTCGTTGTATTTGTTTTTCACAACTGCAGAAGAATGCATGCCTCTCAGAATTTCGATGCAGGTACCTACTGCTATATGCTCACCCGAACGGACCACGGCACTCAGGGCTTTCTGGGCTCTGATGGTGCCGTCGAAGGTGCGTGGAGGATTCTTGCAAACATCACAGTTGCCGCAGTTGCAGGATGATGTCTCGCCAAAATAATTCAGCAGAATGCGTCGTCGGCATACTCTCGATTCGGCATATTCCTCCATGCGGCGCAGTTTCTCCATGTTCACATCACGCTGTCCGCTTTCTTCACAGAAAGAACGGAGGGTGATGATGTCGGCTATCGAATAGAACAACACGGTATCTGATGGTGCTCCATCTCTTCCGGCTCTACCTATTTCCTGATAGAAACTCTCTATGCTTTTAGGCATATTATAGTGGATTACCCAGCGCACATTACTCTTGTCGATGCCCATTCCAAAAGCGATGGTAGCACATACCACCTGGATCTGGTCCATCTTGAACCGCTCCTGTACTGATGCTCTGGTCTGGGCAGTCATTCCGGCATGATAGGCTGCGGCATTGATACCCAGATCGATAAGTTCCTGAGCTACCATTTCGGTGTTCTTGCGGGAGAGACAGTAGATGATGCCTGCTTCTTCCGGATGATTACTGATGAAGCGGGTGATGTATTGGAGCTTTGCCTTTTTGGTGCTCTCCTGTCTTACGGTGAGGGAGAGGTTGGGGCGGTCGAAACTGCTTACGAACGTCTGCCCATTGAGATGAAGCTGGCGTATGATATCTTCGCGCGTTATCTTGTCGGCTGTGGCTGTGAGCGCCATCACCGGGACATTGCGGAAATTCTCGTGCAGCATACCGAGTTGCGAATACTCCGGACGGAAATCGTGTCCCCACTGGCTGATGCAGTGGGCCTCGTCAACGGCAAAGAGCGAAATCTTGATGTTGCTGAATAAATAAGGTATCTCGCTGATGAGTTTTTCGGGCGAAACATAAAGAAGTTTCAGTTCTCCCTTCTCGCATCGGCGGCGGATGATGAGTTCATCGGTCGTGTCGTTTCCGCTGTTCAGTGCTTCTGCCGGGATACCGTTTGCCTTGAGCGCCTCCACCTGGTCGTGCATCAGACTGATGAGCGGTGAAATGACCACAGCGGTACCTTCCATTGCTAATGCGGGAACCTGGTAGCACAGACTCTTTCCACCACCAGTCGGCATGAGAACCAGACAGTCGTGTCCCTGCATTACCTCTTTGATAATCGTTTCCTGGTTGGGGCGGAAGGAATCGTATCCAAAATAGCTTTTTAATATCTCGTTTATCTGCATGATTGCCGTTTTATGTTTTCTGCCTTTACCGGCATGTTTTTGTCTTGATTTTCATGCAAAGGTAATGAATAATCTGCATAAATAAAAGTTTTCTCCAAGAAAAAGTGCATATTTCAAGTAAAAAACTTTGCAAAGAGCGAAAAACAGGAGGAAAAGTTTGGTATGTGGAAAAAATGTATTACTTTTGCATGGTAAATACAGATAAAAATGGCAAAATGTAATGTAAACACTCAAGAGCGATTTGCCGATATCCAGATGCTCCGTTATGAGCTGAAGGGTTTCGAAAACCTGTCGCTCACACAGAAAATTTATATTTATTGCTTGTCGAAGGCAACCCTCTTGGGACGAGATATCACCTTCGACCAGCAGGGCAAATACAACCTGCGCATCCGTAAAACCCTGGAGGCTGTATACCTTCATTACGAGGGTAATCGCGAAAGCGAAGATTTCAAGGCTTTCGAAGTTTATCTGAAGCGTGTCTGGTTTGCCAGCGGCATCCATCATCACTATGGATGTGAAAAGTTTGTGCCAGGATTTTCAGAGGAATCTTTCTATGAGATGGTTGGGGCTGTAGCCGATGAATATCTGCCTCTTTCCAAGGGACAGAGCAAGGAAGATCTGTTGGGCATTCTGGTGCCTGTCATCTTCAATCCGGAAGTCATGCCTAAGCGCGTGAATCAGACGGATGGCGAGGATCTGGTACAGACTTCAGCCTGCAATTTCTATGAGAATGTTTCTCAGGCAGAAGTAGAACGTTTCTATGCCAGGATGAAGGAAGAGGGCAACGAACAGGCACCTTCGTATGGACTGAACTCTAAACTGACCAAGCGTAATGGTGAACTGGTGGAGCTGAAATGGACAGAAGACGGCCTCTATGGCGCAGCTATCAAGGAGATTGTTTCCTGGTTGCTCCGTGCTCAGAAATATGCAGAAAATGAGGAACAGAAACATCTCATCGATCTCCTGGTGAAGTATTATCGTACAGGCGATCTGAAGGATTTCGACCGTTACAGCATTGCCTGGGTGCAGCAGCACGAGGGAATGATTGATTTCATCAACGGATTTATCGAAGTGTATGGCGATCCGCTCGGACTGAAAGGTACTTGGGAAGGCATCGTAGAATATAAGGATCTTGAAGCAACGAAGCGCACCCAGACCATCAGTCAGAATGCCCAGTGGTTTGAGGACCATTCACCTGTAGACCCACGTTTCCGCAAGCCGGAGGTGAAGGGTGTTACAGCCAATGTCATTTGTGCTGCGATGTTGGGTGGCGAGGAGTATCCTGCTTCTGCCATCGGCATCAATCTTCCGAATGCCAACTGGATCCGTCAGGAATATGGTTCTAAGAGTGTGACCATCGGTAACCTGACCGAGGCATATAACAAGGCAGCTCAAGGCAATGGTTTCCGCGATGAATTCGTTATCGACGAGGATACCATCAGTCTGATGAATCAGTACGAGGATATTACCGATGATCTGCATACCGACCTGCATGAGTGTCTGGGACATGGTAGCGGACAGCTCTTGCCTGGTACCGACCCCGATGCACTGAAGGCGTATGGCAGTACGATAGAAGAGGCGAGAGCCGATCTTTTCGGACTCTATTATGTTGCAGACCATAAATTGGTAGAACTGGGTCTGACACCGAATGATGAGGCATACAAGGCTCAGTATTACGGTTATCTGATGAACGGTCTGCTCACCCAGACTATCCGCATCAAGGAAGGCGACAAGATAGAGGAAGCCCACATGCGCAACCGTGCGCTGATAGCCTGGTGGGTGATGGAACATGCCGAGGGTGCTGTGGAACTGGTGAAGATGGATATGAACTATGCTTCTGCCGAGGATGCTTTGAAGGACAGCGAGGGCAATATCATTACGACGAAGACTTATGTGAAGATTAATGATTATGCCAAGCTCCGCCATCTCTTCGGCGAGTTGCTTGCTGAAATTCAGCGCATCAAGAGTGAGGGCGATTTCGAGGCTGCCCGCCTGTTGGTTGAGAAGTATGCCGTGAATATTGATCCGGAATTGCATCGCGAGATACTGGCAAGATACAAGAAACTGAATCTCGCTCCATACAAGGGATTCATCAATCCGAAGATGACGCTGGAGATGGATGAAGAAGGCGAAATTACAGACGTAGTATTGGATTATGAGGAGAGCTATGTCGACCAGATGTTGCGCTACTCTGATGAATACGGAACTTTGTAATAAGAGAAATGATGATAGATAATAAGAACGAGGAATTTCCAATAGTAGATGAAATGGGCAACATCCTGGGCGCTGTTACCCGCGGTCATGCCCATGACGGAAGCAAGATATTGCATCCGGTTGTTCATCTGCATGTATTCAATAGCCGGGGTGATCTGTATCTTCAGCATCGTCCAGCCTGGAAGGATATCCAGCCGGATAAATGGGATACAGCCTGCGGCGGTCATGTTGATTTAGGCGAAAGTGTGAGTCAGGCTTTGCATCGCGAGGTAAGGGAAGAATTGGGTATCACCGATTTTGAACCGGAATCTCTTGGACATTATGTCTTTGAGAGTCAACGGGAAAAGGAACTGGTTTATGTACATCGCTGTGTATATGATGGCGAGGTGAAACCGAGCCAGGAAGAATTGGCCGGTGGCAGATTCTGGACCAAGGATGAAATCAGCGAAAATATCGGCAAGGGTGTTTTCACTCCGAACTTCGAAAACGAATACCAGAAGTATTTCATGTAACGCTGAAATTAGCTATAAAAATACGTCCCGACGTAGCATTTGCTGCATCGGGACGTATTTTTTTGTATGTCGGGACGCCGCAAATCCTACGTCGGGACGTATTTTTAGAAGGGCCGTGGCCTGTTTCTGACCGCTTCTGCAGAAGCGTTAAATCTCGTAGATACCCTTGAGAGCGCCTCTTGCGATTTGTTCGAAATCTTCACCGAAGTCGCAGAAACGGAGAACCGCATTAGAGACAGCATGTTTTATTCCCATGTTGTCACCCTGCAATGCTGTGGCAGCCTGATCCAGGAATTCGTTGATGCCACGCTCGTTAGGCTCTTTTCCATTGGCAAAGAGACGGGCAAGGAGCTGGAAACCGGCAATCTCATAGAGCGGCTTATCACTTGCTATCCACTGGTAGGCGATGACAGGCGCATAATCTACGTGCTGCAAAAGGTTGAAGGCAAGCATCTCTGCCATCTCCTGACTCTGTACCTGTTCCATCCATAAATCTGTGATTTCCGGAAGCATCTTATCGGCAGGCATAATGAGTGTAGCCAGAATCTTGCACTCCCGGATATCTTCCTTCCACAGTTCGATGGCGAGGTCATAGTCTTTACCATATTCCTCAGCCATTTTTTTCAGTTCATAGAATGGTACGCCCCAATTCAGTTTATATCCCAGTCCCTTATCGCGCATAGATTGCGATCCCGGACCGTTCATCAGCAAGCGGAAGCTTCGCTTGATAGTCATCAGTTTCTGATGTGTTTCTTCGTTCATTATATTTAGAGTAAATTATTAACAAAATTAAAGTTTCATTATTTTACAGAACATTCCTTCGAACTGTTCCTCTATATTTGCAGGTTTATGCTTGAAGATACCGAAGATGGCACTTCCGCTACCACTCATCGCTGCATATACGGCACCCAGGTTGTACAGCTTCTGCTTGATTTCAGGCAGTTCCGGGTGCATCTTGAAGATAGGTGCCTCAAAATCGTTGACAAGTTCCTCTTTCCAAGTCTCGATAGGCTGGCGTACAATGTCGCGGCAACATTTGGCTGGTGCCTGTGGGGTGATGGCTGCATAAGCCTCTTTGGTGCTGACGGCAATGTCATCGCGCTTCACCACAACCAGATGATAGCCCCTCAGATTATCGCCAGGACCACTTACCGGCATCAGTTCTTCGCCGATGCCTTCTGCATAGCATGCAGTGTCACCATCTTCGGGGTCAGCAGAAATGAAGTAGGCACAGTCTGCGCCCAGTTTGGCAGCATATTTTTCCATCTCCGCATTACCGATGTTGAGGCGGAAACGCTCGTCCAACAAACGGATCATGAAGGCTGCATCGGCAGAACCGCCACCCAAACCTGCCTGCGAAGGAATACGCTTCACCAGGTGAGCATGGATGCGTGGAATCCTGAAGTCGGCAGCCAGGAGATTATAAGCTTTTACAACGAGATTGTTCTGTTCATCGCAGTCCACTGCGTTACCTGTAATCTTCAGATCACAAGGAACATCGCTAGGGAATTCATCGCCCATGAGCTTGATTTCAAGTGCATCGGTCAGCGGAATAGGGTAGAACACCGTTTCAAGATTGTGGTATCCATCTTTCCGCTTGCTAACTATATTTAAACCAAGATTGATCTTGGCGCAAGGAAATGTAATCATAACTTTTCAGTTTAAAGGGTTCGTTACTATTTCTTTTTCTTTGCAAAGATACAGAAAAATATCTAACATGGTGCATCTTTTACAGGATTATTTTTATCAGTAGCATTAAAAATATTAAAATAAGCCCTGTTTTGCAATATCTTTTGTATCTTTGCAATTACAAATTATTAATAGATTATGAAAAAAGGAGATAAAGTCAGATTCTTGAGCGAAGTGGGTGGCGGAAAGGTTGCCGGCTTCCAAGGTAAAAATATTGTGCTCGTTGAGGATGAGGATGGTTTTGAGATTCCGATGCCTATCAACGAGGTGGTTGTGGTGGAGCAGGATGAATACTCCATGGGCAAGATGATTTCGGCTAAGATGGATGCGCAGCAGAAGGCTGAGGAGCATGCCAATACCGAACTGCATCAGGACAGCCGGAGTATCAAGGCTATCTTGAATGATCACGATGACGTGGATATGGATGTAGAGGAATATGATGCTGCCGACCGTGAGATAACCTTTGTGAAACCGGTTCAGGAACGTACGGGTGGCAACAAACTCAGTGCTTATCTCGCCTTTGTACCTATCAACATCAAGGACGTAACCAATACCCGTTTCGAGACCTATATGGTGAATGACAGCAACTACTATCTCCACTATACCTATCTTGTGGCTGAGGGAAATGCATGGACTCTGAAAGCAGAGGGAGAAATAGAACCGAATACCAAACTCTTCATCGAGGAATTCGGTCGTGAGGCTCTGAACGAGATGGAGCATATCGCCATCCAGATGATAGCTTACAAGAAGGACAAGCCATTTCTCCTGAAGCCGGCAACAGATGTTCAGTTCCGTCTCGATCCCGTGAAATTCTACAAACTTCATCTTTTCGAAGAGAACGATTTCTTCGAGACTCCAGCCTATCTCTTTACGATTGTAGAGAACGATGAAATAGCCCGTCCGCTGGTTATCGATTCCAAGCGCCTGAAAGAGCAGATGTATAAGGATGAGAAGGTTGTCGCCAACACCAGCAAGAAGAAGAGCAAGAAGGATGATGGTACCCTTGTGATAGATCTTCATGCGGATGAAGTGCTTGAAACAACTGCTGGAATGAATTCTGCAGATATTCTTCATTATCAGATGGATATCTTTAAGAAGACCATGGAGGAATATAAGAAAAAGAAGGGACAGAAAATTATCTTTATTCATGGAAAGGGCGAAGGTGTGTTGCGCCAGACTCTCATTCATGAGTTGAACTATCGCTATAAGAGTTGCACCTATCAGGATGCTTCTTTCCAGGAGTATGGCTATGGTGCTACACAGGTAACAATAAAGTAATTTATAATGAAGTACGGATTTATTAAGGTAGCTAGTGCCATCCCTGCCGTAAAGGTGGGTGATGTCATTTTCAATACCCAGCAGATAGAGGAACAGATAGCGCTGGCTGAGGGAAAGGGTGTAGAGATCATTACATTTCCGGAACTCTCTATTACGGGCTATTCCTGTCAGGATCTCTTCCGTCAGCAGATGCTTCTTGAATCATCAGAGCAGGCGGTGATGATGTTGCTCGATTTCACACGCAAACTCGATGTCATCTCTATCGTGGGTGCGCCGGTGATAGCGGGCGACTTGTTGCTCAATTGTGGTATCGTTATCCAGCATGGACAGATTCTCGGTATTGTACCGAAGACATATCTTCCAAACTACAGCGAGTTTTATGAGAAACGCTGGTTTGCCTCGGCTCAGGACCTGAGAGATTGCGAAGTCCGTTATGCCGGACATAAGGTGAAACTGACGCCTGATGTTCAGATTTTTCAAACTTTCGATGGCGTACAGTTTGGTGTGGAAATCTGCGAAGATGTATGGGCTCCGGCTCCTCCTAGCAACAAACTGGCGCTAGCAGGAGCAGACCTGATTTTCAATCTTTCTGCAAGTGACGAACTCATCGGAAAACATCATTATCTGAAGAGTCTGCTCAGCCAGCAGAGTGCCCGTACCATGACCGGATATATCTACAGTTCCTGCGGATTCGGTGAGAGTACGCAGGATGTGGTTTATGGTGGAAATGCCCTGATTTATGAGAATGGAGTTTTACTTTCACAGAGTGAACGTTTCTCTATTGAACCGCAGATGGTTATCTCACAGATAGATGTAGAAAAACTCCGCTCTGAGCGTCGTACGAATTCTACTTATGTAAATGCCCAGCGCAATATTAAGTATTCTGTTCTCGGCGGTCAGTTCAATATCCGTAATATCGAAGCCGATCCTACCGAAAATGAACGCGATTTTGTGTTGGAACGTGAGGTGAATCCTCATCCGTTTATTCCTACCAGCAGCGATATGAATGCCTCTTGCGAGGAAATTTTCAATATCCAACTCATGGGACTAGCCAAGCGTATCGTTCATACCCATGCCAAGACCGTAGTAATCGGTATTAGCGGTGGTTTGGATTCTACGCTGGCCTTACTCGTTTGTGTAAAAGCTTTTGATAAACTCAAAATGAACCGAAAGGGTATCGTTGGTGTCACTATGCCGGGATTCGGAACCACAGACAGAACCTACAATAATGCTATCTCGCTGATGCAGAGTCTTGGTATTACCATTAAGGAAATCAGCATCGCCAAGGCTGTAACCCAGCACTTTGAGGACATCGGTCAGGATGCCAGTGTGCATGATGTGACTTACGAGAATTCCCAGGCTCGTGAACGTACCCAGATTCTGATGGATTTAGCCAATAAGATGGGTGGTATGGTTATCGGTACCGGCGACCTTTCAGAGTTGGCATTAGGATGGGCTACCTATAATGGTGACCACATGAGCATGTATGGCGTGAATGCCAGCATTCCTAAGACCCTGATCCGACATCTCGTAAATCATGTAGCAGAGAGTGGGGTAGACGAACAGAGCCGCATCACTCTTCGTGATATCATCGATACGCCTATCAGTCCAGAGTTGATTCCGGCAGATGAGAATGGAAATATCAAGCAGAAGACGGAAGATTTGGTGGGACCATACGAACTGCATGATTTCTTCCTCTACTATTTCCTGCGTTTCGGTTTCCGTCCTTCCAAGATTTACATGTTGGCAAAGAAGGCATTTATTGATTCCGAACTGGAGCGTGTAAAGATCAGTGATAATGATCCTGACAGCTATGATGAGGAGACTATCAAAAAGTGGCTGAAGACCTTCGTGCGCCGTTTCTTCAATCAGCAGTTCAAGCGCAGCTGTCTGCCAGACGGTCCGAAAGTAGGTAGCGTAAGCCTCAGTCCTCGTGGCGACTGGCGTATGCCTAGTGATGCAGCTTCAGCCATCTGGTTGCAAGAGGCTGAAAACCTCTAAAATTGATTTCGGACAAGCCAAAAGTACAATATTCTTTCTGTTTTCTGGCGCGCCCGTTATATTAATTATATATAAAGGGGCTGGATTTTGTAAATATTTGGTTTACAGAATCCAGCCTCTTTTTCTCAATATTTGTGAAATCGATTGCACAAAAATATCAGCAGAAAAGTGAAATATCTTGTTGGGTGGATAGAAATAGTTTGTAATTTTGCGGCAGATAATTCAACTATTCAATTTTAACTTAACAATTTCATTATGAAGAAACTTGCCGCAAAATTATGGGCAGTTTTAATGCTCATGTTGGTCTCCATGCAGACGATGGCTACAGATACGTTTACCAGCAATCGTACTGACTTCCGAGACGAAAGTATCTATTTCATGATCACCACCCGTTTTTACGATGGAGATCCAAGTAACAACGTGCTCTGCTGGGATAACCAGGAAGCGCAGAAGAGTACCAAGGACCCTTGTTGGCGAGGTGACTTCCAGGGTGTGATCGACAAGCTCGACTACATCAAGGCTTTAGGTTTTACAGCCATCTGGATTACACCTGTCGTTCAGAATGCGTCTGGTTATGACTACCACGGCTATCATGCCATGGATTTCTCTAAGGTTGACTGCCGCTATCAGAGCGGTGACGGCAGCAAGAGTGGTGACGTGATGTTCCAGGAACTCATCAACAAGGCTCACGACAAGGGTATCAAGATCATTCTTGACATCGTGCTCAACCACACTGGTAACTTCGGTGAGGAGAAGCTCTGCAAGATGTTCGACCGTGATACTCATCTTCGTAACCAAGCATACATTGATGCTTGTATGATCCCTGATGAGAGCAAGTTGGGCAACGATTACTTGGGCAATGTAAAGATACAGTATCAGCGTCGTCTTGCCCTGATGAAGAATACAGATGGCAATAACCACGATATACACAACTATTGGCACCATACTGCCAACAACTGGAACTGGGACTTCCCAAGCCGTTGGATGGGGCAGATTGCTGGTGACTGTGTGGATCTCAACACAGAGAACGACTACGTGGCTAAGTATCTCGTAGATTGCTATGGACAGTTTATCAAGATGGGTGTCGATGGTTTCCGTATTGATACATCTGGCCACATCTCCCGCTTGACATTCAACAAGGAGTTTATCCCTCAATTTGAAGCACTTGGTAAGCAGTACGAGAACAAGCGCTTGAACAAGGCACCTTTCTTTATGTATGGTGAGGTTTGTACACGTATGAACGATGTAACCTATAGAGGTCAGGCAAACCTCTCTTGCTACTTCTATACCTGGAAGTCGGACGAGGCCTTGCTCAACAAATGGGATGGAAGCAAAAGTTACTGGGATAATCAGGTGATTCCTGAGGGTTCTGAGCCTGTAGGCCCACAACTGCTTTGCTTGGAGGAGACTACTTCTCCAAAGAGCAACAATGCCAAGATGCTCAATGGTGCATGGCATGAGCCAGACTATTCTCAGTCAAGCGGATTCAACGTCATTGACTTCCCTATGCACTACAGCTACAACACTGCCCAACAGGCTTTCAGCTTGGCAAGCGGCGACGAGTGCTATAATGACGCTACTTTCAATGTGGTATATGTAGATAGCCATGACTATAGTCCAGGTCCAAGCGATACCAACCGTTTCGGTGGTACAGATGCTCAGTGGGCTGAGAACCTCTCTCTCTTGTTTACCTTCCGTGGAATCCCATGTCTCTATTATGGTTCTGAGGTAGGTTTCCGTCGTGGTGTAGTAATTGATAAAGGTCCTAATGGTCCTCTTTCTAACACCGGTCGTGCTTACTTCGGTGGTTATATCACAGGTGATGTAGAAGCATCAGACTTCGGTGAATACAAGGCTTCTGGTAATGTGGCTGCCTCTTTGAATCATGATGTGGCTCAGCACCTCATCCGTCTGAACAAGATTCGTCAGGCAGTGCCTGCTCTCCGCAAGGGTCAGTGGACTACAGATGGTTGCACTGCCAATGGCGGTATCGCTTTCAAGCGTGCTTATAAGGACAGCTATGCACTCGTAGCCCTCAATGGTGGTGCTACTTTCACAGATTGCCCAGCTGGTACTTATACAGACTTGGTAACAGGCAAGACTTACACAGGTCCTACTATCACCGTTGATGCTCCTAATAATCAGGGTCAGGTTCGCGTACTCGTGAAAGACTGGACTGGTGGCAAACTCATTGAGGATGGTGCTTTCATCTACGAAACTGCTGCTCAGCATAAGGGTGGTCAGACCTATGATGGTAATGAAGAGGCTGGTACAACTTGGATTGATGAGGCTCCTATTCAGCCTGCAAGCGTTTCATTCTCACAGGCAGGTGGATCATTCCGCACTGAGACTATTAACATGACAGTTACTCTCTCTGAAGACGCTAAGTCTGGTTGGTATCAGATACAAGGCCAGGATAAGGTGAACTTGACTCCTGGTGTGAGTGAGAACCTTACCATCGGCGAAGGTATGAACTTTGGCGACACCAAGACTATTGATTGGAGCGCAGAGGGCCAGGACGGTAAAGTGAAGAGCGGTAGCTTGACCTTCACCAAGGTAGATCCTAATGCTTCTATCATGGTATATGTAAAGGCTGCTAATGCTCCTCACATCCATGCTTGGACAACAGGTACAGACGGCAAAGACTTGACAGGCGCATGGCCTGGTAAGGTAATGGCCGGTCCTGTGGAGATTGATGGTGCTAAATACTGGACTTACTCTTTCGATGGCGTAGAGAATTTCAATGTCATCTTGAATAATGGAAATGGTGCACAGTCTGGTGAAATCACTGGTATCACAGGCGATATCTACTTGGAGTATGATGGTGGTACAAGTGCCAAGAAGATTGACGCTCCTGTCAATACTGCAGCCAAGGTTACTTTGAGTCCTAATGGTGGTGACTTCCAGAAGACTATCTCCGTAACAGCAACCCTCAGCAACAATGCCAAGAGCGGTTGGTATAAGATTGGTGATGGCGAGCAGGTGGCTTTTACTCCTGGTAAGGCTGCTACTTTCACTCTCGGTGCTGACATGATGGAAGGCGAGAGCAAGACTGTAACTTGGAGCGCAACCAATACTGACAATGAAACCAAGACTGGTTCTGCAACCTTCAACAAGATAAAAGAGGTAGTTATTCCTACTCCAACAGGTATCTTCGCTTACTTCCTCGCTCCTGCAGAATGGAGTGACATCCACGTATGGGCTTGGAATGATGCAGACAACTTTACCGGTGGTACCTGGCCAGGTGTAAGCTGTACCAAGACTGACATGAAGAAGAATGGTCTGGATGTCTGGATGTGGAAGTTTGATGGTGATTTGACAGGTGCTCCTACTAATATTATCTTCAACAATAATGGTAATGGTGTCAACCAGACAGAAACTTTTGCTTTCGTCAACGGTGCAGTTTATAACCGCAGCGGTAAGACCAATGAGAAGATTGACGCTCCTGTCAATACTGCAGCCAAGGTTACTTTGAGTCCTAATGGTGGTGACTTTCAGAAGACTATCTCCGTAACAGCAACCCTCAGCAACAATGCCAAGAGCGGTTGGTATAAGATTGGTGATGGCGAGCAGGTGGCTTTTACTCCTGGTAAGGCTGCTACTTTCACTCTCGGTGCTGACATGATGGAAGGCGAGAGCAAGACTGTAACTTGGAGCGCAACCAATACTGACAATGAAACCAAGACTGGTTCTGCAACCTTCAACAAGATAAAAGAGGTAGTTATTCCTACTCCAACAGGTATCTTCGCTTACTTCCTCGCTCCTGCAGAATGGAGTGACATCCACGTATGGGCTTGGAATGATGCAGACAACTTTACCGGTGGTACCTGGCCAGGTGTAAGCTGTACCAAGACTGACATGAAGAAGAATGGTCTGGATGTCTGGATGTGGAAGTTTGATGGTGATTTGACAGGTGCTCCTACTAATATTATCTTCAACAATAATGGTAATGGTGTCAACCAGACAGAAACTTTTACTTTCGTCAACGGTGCAGTTTATGACCGCAACGGTAAGACCAATGCTTTCGTCAATGGTGCAGTTTACGACCGCAACGGTAAGACCTATGAGTCTGTCTCAACAGGTATCAACCAGGTAGGTTGCAAGAAGGCTCCTGCTAAGTTGCAGATTTACTCTATCAATGGTGTGAAGGTAGCCGAAGTGAACAAGGTTTCTGATGCAGAGTATGTCCTGGCTCCAGGTATGTACATCTGCAATGGCAAGAAGTTTGTTATCAAGTAGTCAATGGTTAGCCGCCATTATTTTTAGAAACATTTAGTTTATCATATATCATTTATTTTAGGTTTAAGTACTCCTAAATGACTTGAAAAGAGCAATTTTTCAGTCATTTAGGAGTCTTTTTTGTATATATAAGTAGAAAATATATTAAAGATTTTGGGTAAACCCTTTTTTTTTTGTAACTTTGCGCCCAAAAGTAAAAACAATATAAAAATATAAGATAATATGGCTAAGAAATTTGCCGAGCACAACGGTCTGAATCTTACTCAGACAAACAATGACGTACTAGCAGCGTGGGAGAAAAATGATATCTTCCACAAGTCTATCGACGAGCGTGAAGGCTGCCCTCAGTTTATCTTCTTCGAGGGACCTCCATCAGCTAATGGCCACCCGGGTATTCACCACGTGTTGGCACGTAGTATCAAGGATACATTCAACAGATACAAGACCATGAAGGGGTTCCAGGTTCACCGCAAGGCGGGATGGGATACCCACGGACTCCCTGTTGAACTCGGTGTCGAGAAGGAACTCGGCATCACCAAGAAGGATATCGACAACAAGGCTTCTGAGAAGTATATCTCTACAGAGGATTACAACCACAAGTGCCGCGAGAACGTGATGAAGTTCACCGCTGAGTGGCGCGAGTTGACCGAGAAGATGGGTTACTTCGTAGATCTCGATCATCCTTATATCACCTACGATAACAAGTATATCGAGACTCTCTGGTGGCTCCTCAAGCAGCTCTACAACAAGGGGTTGCTCTACAAGGGTTACACCATCCAACCATACTCTCCAGGTGCAGGTACAGGCTTGAGCTCTCACGAGTTGAACCAGCCTGGCTGCTATCGCGATGTTAAGGACCTCACCACCACAGCCCAGTTCCTCATCAAGGATCCTAAGGCTGAGTGGACCAAGTGGGGCAAGCCATACTTCATCGCATGGACCACTACACCTTGGACTTTGCCATCAAACGTGGCTCTCTGTGTGGGTCCTAAGATTGACTATGTAGCCATCGAGACCTACAACCTCTACAATGGCGAGCCTATGACACTCGTGATGGCTGAGGCTCTGGTTGGTTCATATCTGAAGGCAGACCAGGAGTGCAAGGAAGGCGATCTCCTGCCATTCGACAAGGAGAAGAAGCAGTGCCCTTGGCGCATTGTCGACCACATGAAGGGTACCGACCTCGAAGGCATGCACTACGAGCAGCTCCTGCCATGGGTAAAGCCATGCGAGAAGGTTGATCTCTTCGCACCGGCTTTCGTAACAGAATATGCTGCTGCTCATCCTGAGAAGGTGTTCGCTTCTGAGGATGGTCGCGATCAGTTCGTAGAGATGGAGAGTGAGGCTTTCCGCGTAATCCTCGGCGACTACGTTACTACCGATGACGGTACAGGTATCGTGCACATCGCTCCTACATTCGGTGCCGATGATGCCAAGGTGGCTAAGGATGCCAACATCCCAGCCCTCTACCTTATTAATAAGAAGGGCGAGACCCGTCCAATGGTTGACCTGCAGGGTAAGTTCTATCTCATCGAAGACCTCGATGCCAACTTCGTGAACGCTTGCGTCAACAAGGAGGCATATGCTCATCACGCAGGCGACTACGTGAAGAATGCCTACGACCCACAGTTTAATGTGGATGGCGTCTGGGACAAGAAGGCTTCTGATAAGGCTGAAGACCTGAACATCGTACTCTGCTACGAGTTGAAGCAGGAGGGCAAGGCTTTCAAGAGCGAGAAGCACGTGCACAACTATCCTCACTGTTGGCGTACCGACAAGCCTATCCTCTATTATCCATTGGATAGCTGGTTTATCAAGGATACAGCCTGCAAGGAGCGCATGGTAGAACTCAACAAGACCATCAACTGGCAGCCTGAGAGCACCGGTACAGGCCGTTTCGGCAACTGGCTCGAGAACCTGAACGACTGGAACCTTTCACGTTCCCGCTTCTGGGGTACTCCATTGCCAATCTGGCGTGACGAGAACCGTGGCGAGAAGTGCATCGGCAGCCTTGAGGAACTCTATGCTGAAATCGAGAAGTCTGTGGCTGCCGGTATCATGCAGAGCAACCCATTGAAGGAGAATGGTTTCGTTCCTGGCGACTATAGTCAGGAGAACTATGATAAGATTGACCTCCACCGTCCATACGTTGACAAGATTGTATTGGTTAACGAGGAGGGCAAGCCAATGTATCGTGAGAGCGACCTCATCGACGTTTGGTTCGATTCAGGTTCAATGCCTTACGCCCAGCTCCACTACCCATTCGAGGGTGAGATGGCCCGTGGCACAGAGGCAGACCGCGATGCACTCATCCACAGCACCTACGAGGGATATGCTATTCCTCCTAAGTTCTATCCAGCCGACTTCATCAACGAGGGCGTGGATCAGACCCGTGGATGGTTCTTCACTCTGCACGCCATCGCTACCATGGTATTCGATAGCGTAGCCTTCAAGAACGTAATCTCTTCTGGTCTCGTTCTCGATGCCAAGGGTAACAAGATGAGTAAGCACGTGGGTAACGTAACCAACCCATTCGAGATGATTGATAAGTATGGTGCCGATCCTGTTCGTTTCTATATGATGACCAACAGCGAGCCTTGGGACAACCTCAAGTTCGACCCTAATGGTGTGGACGAGACCCGTCGTAAGTTCTTCGGTACCTTATATAATACCTACAGCTTCTTCGCTCTCTATGCTAATGTAGATGGTTTCGATGCAGAGACTGCTCAGGTGCCATTCGAGAAGCGCCCAGAGATTGACCGCTGGATTCTCTCTTCACTCAATACCCTCATCAAGGGCGTTGACAGAGAGTTGGCTGGCTATGATCCAACCCGCGCAGGCCGTCTCATCGATGCTTTCGTCAACGATGACCTCTCTAACTGGTACGTTCGTCTGAACCGTAAACGTTTCTGGGGTAAGGAGATGAGCGAGGATAAGCTGAGTGCTTACCAGACTCTCTATACCTGCCTGATGACAGTGGCTAAGCTGCTGGCACCATTCGCTCCATTCTATGCAGACGAGTTGTATCACGACTTGGGCGGCGAGTTGGAGAGCGTACATCTCGATAAGTTCCCTGTAGCTGATGAGGCTGCTATCGATGCCGACCTGGAGGAGCGTATGGCCATCGCCCAGAAGATTACTTCTATGGTATTGGCTTTGCGCCGCAAGGTGAACATCAAGGTGCGTCAGCCACTCCAGCAGATCATGATTCCTGCAGTAGATGATGTACAGAAGGAACACATCGAGGCAGTAGCAGGACTGTTGAAGAACGAGGTGAACGTGAAGGAGGTTAACTTCATTGAGGGTCAGGGTATTCTCGTAAAGAAGGTGAAGTGTAACTTTAGAGTGATGGGTAAGAAGTTCGGCAAGCTGATGAAGGGTGTTGCTGCCCAGATGTCAGCGCTCGATCAGGACCAGATTGCAGCTTTTGAGAAGGCAGGCAACATCACATTGAATATCGACGGACAGGAAGCCGTGGTAGAGGTAGCCGACGTGGAGATTATCTCTGAGGATATTCCAGGATGGCTCGTATCTAACGAGGGCAATCTGACCGTAGCGCTTGAGGTAGAGTTGACCCCAGAATTGAAGAAGGAGGGTATGGCTCGTGAGTTGATCAACCGTATCCAGAACCTCCGCAAGGAGACAGGTCTGGAGATTACCGACCGCATCAACGTAACTGTGGCTCCTAATGAGGAGACCAACGCAGCCATCGAGTCATTCGCCGACTACATCAAGGGTCAGGTATTAGCAGACAGCATCGAAATCGGTGACAACGCAGGTGTTGAGACCGAGTTTGATGACTTTAAGTTGAACATTCTCGTAGAGAAGAATTAAATAGTTAGGAGTTAGGAGTTAGAAGTTAGGAGCATTTCCAAACTGCTTGCTTCTAACTTTCTAGCCCTTATTTCCTAAAAACATTAACAAATAACATAATAGATAACATCTATGGCTAACGAAAAACTACGTTATAGCGATCAGGAGCTCGAGGAGTTCCGCGCTATTATTGATGAGAAATTGAAGGTGGCAAAGCAGACTTATCATGATTGCATGGCTCAGCTGAACCACTCAGACAGTAATGATGTGGTAGATACATCACCAACCTACAAGGCTCTTGAGGAGGGTAGTGAAGCACAAAGCAAGGAAGAAATCATCCAGATGGCCCAGCGTCAGCAGAAGTTCATCAAGGGATTGGAAGCAGCTTTGGTTCGTATCCAGAACAAGACCTATGGTATTGACCGCGAAACAGGTGAGTTGATTCCTAAGGAGCGTTTGCGTGCTGTACCTCATGCCACTTTGAGTGTAGCTTCTAAGGAGGCTAGAAAAAAGTAATAAATGGAGAAAACAAGTAAAATTAAATACGGATGGCTCGTCACGGCAATGGTGGTTGTGCTTCTTGTTATCGATCAGATTATCAAGGTGTACATCAAGACCCATTTTTGCCTTGGCGAGTCTGTTCGTGTTACTGATTGGTTTTATATCGAATTTGTAGAGAACAACGGAATGGCTTGGGGTATGTCGTTTATCGGCAAGTTCTGGCTAAGTCTGTTGCGCCTGGTAGCTATCTGTGCTTTGAGCATTTATCTGCATCGCATCATTAAGCGTGGTACCTATCGCTTGTTATACATCATTTTGGTGGCGCTGGTTCTGACAGGTGCAATCGGCAATATGATTGATTCCATCTTCTACGGACTTATCTTCACCGGTGCCTCACCTTATTATGTATCTTATCTTGTGCCTTTCGGCGAGGGGTATGCACCCGTGCTCATGGGCAAGGTGGTTGATATGTTCCGTTTTCCGTTCTTCACCTATACATGGCCTGAATGGTTCCCTTTCTGGGGTGGACAGCATGGTACATTCTTCGATCCTGTATTCAATTTTGCAGATTCCTGTGTATCAGTCGGCATCATTTCTCTCTTGCTTTTCTGTAGAAAAGAACTGGAAGCTCTCGGAGGTGATGATAAGGAGAAGAAGGTTAAAGATTCTTCTTTTATTGAAACTGCTGAAGAAAAGATAAAGTCTCAATCTCAAGAAAATAAGGAGGACAAGTAATCATGAAGAAAGCTTTTCTTTATCTCTGTTGGATAGTAACCTTTTGTGCAGCCTTTGCTTCTTGCAAGCCTTCGCTGCCAAGAGATGTGCTCTCTAAAGGAAAGATGACGGATATTCTCTTCGATTATCACATCGCTCTTGCTATGGCGCAGAACGAAGACGGTGGTAGTGAGAAGAATAGTCTGGCTTATCGCGAGGCTGTACTGAAGAAACATGATGTCACCTCGGCAGACTTCGACAGTTCGATGGTTTATTATATGCGCCATACAGAATTGCTGCATGATGTGTATAAGGATTTGGCTGAAAGATTGGATAAAGAGGTGGTTGCATTGGGTGGAAACAGTACAGGAAATAGTGATTTTGACAATCTTACTGCTGTTGGCGATACTGCCAATATCTGGAAGGATGCTACTTCGATGGTATTCTCGCCTGATGAGGGCTTCAACAGTCGCAGTTTTAAAATTGAAGCTGATACTGCTTTCCATAAGGGTGACCGGTTCCGTCTTGATTTCGAATCGCAGTTTATCTTCCAGGATGGTATGCGTGATGGCATCGCTTTGCTGGCTGTTCAGTTCAAGAACGATAGTGTGGCACAGACTGTAATTCATATTCAGAGTGCTCAGCACTATAGTGTAGAACTCGCTGATAATGATAGCCTTGGAATCAAATGTATAAAGGGGTACTTTATGTTGAATGAGGGTGGCTTCAGTTCTGATGCCGGTTCTTTGACGACTCTTAAACTGATGTTTGTCAATAAGATTCGTCTCATCCGTATGCATCCTAAAAAGATGGCACCGGTTTCTTCTTCTGCAGCATCTTCTGATTCGGCAAAAGTAGATACAGCTCGTAAGACCCGTATACCAGGTCCGAGTGTTCCAGCGCGTCCGGATGGAGCTTTGGCGCCTCCGACCAGTGCACCGGTTTCTATGCCTGATAAACCTATTCAGATGACGAGTAATTAGTATGGATGTTTAAGATATGGCTGAAATGAAGAGATGCGGAGCCCATCAGGTGATATTGCCGGATGGCTCGATATTGCAGCAGGCTGTGGTAGAAATACAAGAGGGTAGGGTGGTGAACTACTTCGAGTTTCGCGAGGAGTTGCCGATGACCGAATGGTTAGGCGGCGAAATCCGGGTGGAACGCGATGAGGAAGGCATCCTTCGTGCCCTGTGGAACGGAAAAGTAATCAATAAACATTAAACATAAACATTAATAATATGTTAAGCGTAGATCAATTAGAAGACAAGTTGATAGACTTGGCATTTGCTGAGGATATCGGTGATGGCGACCACACAACTTTGTGTTGTATCCCAGAAGACGCCATGGGTAAGAGCCACTTGCTTATCAAGGAAGGTGGTGTGTTGGCAGGTGTTGAAATGGCAAAGAAGGTATTTGCCCGTTTCGATCCTACCATGAAGGTAGAAGTGTTGCTTCAGGATGGAACCCATGTTAAGAAGGGTGACATTGCAATGATTGTAGAGGGTAAGACCCGTTCTTTGCTCCAGACAGAGCGTTTGATGCTCAATATCATGCAGCGTATGAGTGGCATTGCTACCATGACTGCTAAGTATGTAAAGCGTCTTGAGGGTACAAAGACTCATATCCTTGATACCCGTAAGACAACTCCAGGTCTTCGCATGTTGGAGAAGCAGGCTGTGAAGATTGGTGGTGGTATGAACCATCGTATCGGTCTCTTCGATATGATTCTCCTCAAGGACAATCACATCGATTTCGCTGGCGGTATCGATAACGCCATCGACCGTTGCCATGCTTATCTCAAGGAGAAGGGTCTCGATCTGAAGATTGAAATCGAGGTTCGCAGCTTCGATGAGCTCGACCAGGTATTGAAGCATGGTGGTGTAAATCGTATCATGCTCGATAACTTCTCTGTGCCTGATACTAAGAAGGCAGTAGACATCATCGCAGGTAAGTATGAGACTGAGTCTTCTGGCGGTATCACTTACGATACCATCCGCGATTATGCAGAGCAGGGAGTTGATTTCATCTCAGTTGGTGCTTTGACACATAGTGTGAAGGGCTTGGATATGAGTTTCAAGGCTTGCGAATAAGTGAAGAATGAAGAGGGAAGAGTGAAGAATTCAAATGCTCTTCTCTTTTTGTATATATAAATTAAGGTATATTTTATGAATAAGATTTTTGCTTCTGCCTTGATGGCTGTGGCTATGTTGGGCAGTGTCTCTGAGGCTGAGGCATGTACCAACTTTATAGTAGGGAAAAAAGCATCGGTTGATGGATCTGTGATGTGTTCATATAGTGCTGATGACTATGGTATGTTCCAAAATCTCTGTCATTTTCCTGCCGGTAAGCATGCTAAGGGCGAGATGCGTAAGATTTACGATTGGGATACCAATAAATATCATGGTGAGATTCCGGAGGCTGCCGAGACTTATAATGTGATTGGCAATATCAATGAATGGCAGGTCACCATCGGTGAAACTACTTATGGTGGACGTGAGGAGATGGCTGATTCTACAGGTATCATGGACTATGGTTCACTCATTTATGTTGCCCTGCAGCGTAGTAAGACTGCCCGTGAGGCTATCAAAGTGATGACAACCATCGCCAATACTTACGGCTATAATTCAGAAGGCGAGACCTTTACCATCTGTGATCCGAACGAAGCTTGGATTATGGAGATGATGGGCAAGGGACCAGGTTCTAAGGGCGTGGTTTGGGTAGCTCTCCGTATTCCTGATAATGCAGTTTGTGCACATGCTAACCAGAGTCGCATCGGCAAGTTCAATATGAAGGACAAGAAAAACGTGATGTATGCCAAGGATGTCGTTTCTTTTGCTCGTAGTAAGGGATGGTATCAGGGCAAGGATGCTGATTTCTCATGGAAAATGGCATATGCTAAGCCTGATTTCTCAGGACGTCGTTTCTGCGATGCTCGTGCTTGGGCTCTTTTGAATCATTTCTGTGATATGAGTCCTTATCTTGATTGGGCTTTGGGCAAGGATCCTAATGCGAAGGATATGCCTCTCTGGGTGGTTCCAAACAAGAAGGTGAGTGTTGCTGATGTTGAGGCTTGCATGCGTGACCATTATGAGGGTACACCTCTTTCTGTTGCTGATGGCACTGATATCGGGGGTGGTATCTGGCAGATGCCTTACAGGCCAACTCCATTGATGTTTAAGGTGGATGGAAAGCAGTGCTTCAACGAACGACCGGTCAGCACCCAGCAGAGTGGTTTTGTTTTTGTTAGCCAGATGCGTTCATGGATGCCTAGAGAGATTGGCGGTGTTCTTTGGTTTGGTAATGATGATGCCAATATGGTAGCGTTCACACCAATCTACTGTTCTTCTACAGTTCGTCCTGAGTGTTATAACACACCGGGAGCAGATGCAGTGAATTTCAGTTTCAAGAATGCTTACTGGGTGTGCAATATGACCAGCAATATGGTTTATCCTCGTTACAGCCAGATGTTCCCAACTTTGAAGGAGGTTCGTGATAGTCTGGATAACAGCTATTTTGCTGCACAGCCAGGTGTTGAGGCTAAGGCTCAGGAACTGTATGCACAGGATCCACAGGCTGCTGTCAAGTATCTCAATGATTATGGTATTGAGAAGGCACAGCAGATGTTGGCGCGTTGGCAACAGCTCTTCCAGTTTATGGTAGTGAAGTATAATGACATGATTATCAAGCCAACCAAAAAAGATGGCAGTTTCGAGAAGACTCCTTATGGATTAGGTGCAACCCCAGTTCGTCCTGGGTATCCTGAGAAATATGCCAAGGAACTTATTAAGCAAACAGGAGACAAGTTCCTGGTTCCTGAAACAAAGTAACAATATTTATCATCACATAAAGAAAGCCGATTCAAGTATATTACTATACAAGAATCGGCTTTCCTGTTTTCTTGACTTACAATACTAAATAGTATTATAATTTTTAAAGTTACGTCTTTTAAAATCTATTACTTGAAGTATCTCTTGTAGAGACCTGCAAAACCTGCACAGTGGCGGGCTTCATCCTTAGCCATCTCATGAACGGTATCGTGGATAGCATCTGAACCCTGCTCCTTAGCAAGCTTGGCAATGCGGAACTTATCCTCACAAGCACCCTTCTCTGCTGCAATACGAGCCTCGAGATTGCTCTTGGTATCACCCAAAACCTCACCGAGAAGTTCTGCAAAACGAGAAGCGTGATCAGCCTCCTCATAGGCATAACGTTTGTAAGCCTCTGCAATTTCAGGATAGCCTTCACGATCTGCCTGGCGTGCCATAGCAAGATACATACCTACCTCGCCACACTCACCATTGAAATGGTCCTTCAAACCCTTGATAACGTCTTCATTAACGCTATCCTTAAATGCCTGACCGAGAACGTGAACGGTAGCAAATGTCATATCGTCATCTACTGCATCTTCCATCTCTTTGAACTTGCTGGCTGGAGCCTTGCAGATAGGGCACTTCTCAGGTGCTTCTGTACCTTCGTAAATGTAACCGCAAACGGTGCAAATAAACTTTTTCTTCATAATGCTTTTGTTTTAAAGTTGTTGTATAATTATTGTCTTTTGAATTAGTGAACAGTCTCTGTGAGAGGTGACTTTACGCTTTTTTTAGCGCATTCTGTACAGATTCCTCTGTAGTAGAGCTGTTCTTCCAATACGATGTTTCCTTCAATTTCCTTTCCTGGTTCCACTGTTGGAGCAGGTTCGCCGAAAAAGTCAATTACCTTGCCACAATTTCTGCAATAGAAGTGAACGTGGCTTTTAATATTTCCATCATAACACACGCGATGTTCATCGATTGTGATCATTTGAGCCGCATTGTGCTCACTCAACATTCTGAGTGTATTGTAAACGGTTGTCTTGCTCAATGTTGGGATACTTTCAGCTAATCCTTTGTACACATCCTCGATAGTTGGATGAGTGGGATGATTAATAAGCCAATCCATGATGGCAATACGCTGGAGTGATGGTCGGATACCTTTCTCCACGAGTCTTTGATAGGCTTCTGTCTGCTTCATAATTACTTGTTGTTATAATTTGTTGTTGCAAAGATAAGCAATTCTTTTGTATCCGCCAAATATTTTTGCAAAAATTCCAAAGTATTTTTGAATATTTTACAATTGCATAGTTGTTTTAAGATTTGTTGTACAAAAAGGTAGATCCTATGATTCGCTTTTGGAAATTATTGATACTAAAACCCTTTTGGAAAAAGTAATTCCCGTCACGCTACCGGAGGGTTGTGGCGGGGAATCTTATTTGAAAATAAACTTTATACGATATTTCAGGCGATTATCTCAGGTCGATGACTTCAGCTCCTGGACATTCCTTGCTGTTGAAATTGAATGTGCTGTTAGAAACGCTCTTGGCTCTGAAGTTACTTACCGTGATGGTACTCCAGGTATTGCCCTGTCGCATCTTGACAACTGATGGAATATGTGTCTTTTTGTTGATGGTGATATACATTTCGGCTACAGAACGTTTCTGGTTATTGGCAACGAGATGTACTACATAGTTACTGCCTGCTGTCTTGAGCGTTGACTTATAACCAGTCTTATATATATTAATAAAGGTATAAGGGTTCATGGACATCTGCTGAGCCTGTGTAGGGTTGCTGACATTCACCTCGTTAGTTTTCTTTAGATAAGTCCACTGGGTCTTGCCGTTGAACCAGACGATGGCTTGCGGGGTACGGGCGTTAAACTTGTTGCCTTTGATGGCAATACTGCCGCTTGCTGATCCATACTTAGAGCTGCTCATCTTGAAGTTGGCGCTAGCTCCACCTTTGTTGCCAATAACGGCAGCGGTCTTATCAAGTACCTGTTGCGCAGTCTGCGCCATGGCTCCGATGCTCATCAATGCAACGAAAGCCAATGCTAAAATCTTTTTCATTTTTATCTTTTCCTTTCTTTTAAAATTCTATGTTATATCTTCTAAAATTTCATACTCTATCATAAAGCCGTAAAAACGTCTTTTCTCTCTTAGACGTTTTCACGGCTTCAGGGTTTAATAATTTAACCTTTTCCAATATTATCTTCTTTCATACCCTTAGTTATTTACTAAAATTAAGAGTTTCGAAGTGCCATTAACAGATTATTAAGCTGGTTTTCATCCTGTATCAGTACCTCACGAGGCTTGCTGCCCTGTGCTGCACCTACGATGCCTGCAGCTTCCATCTGGTCCATTAATCGTCCTGCACGGTTATAGCCGATACTGAACCGGCGCTGGATCATGCTGGTAGAACCCTGCTGTGAAAGAACAATCGCATGGGCTGCCTCTTCGAAGAACGGATCCAGTTCGCGGGCACTGATGCTGCCGCTTCCACCTGCGCTTCCTTCATCATTAGCTGGTTCTGGCAACTCCATAGGTTCGATAGGGCCAGGCTGTTCGCAGATATACTCGTTGATGCGCTCGATTTCAGGTGTATCAACAAAGGCACACTGCACACGTACAGGTTCGTTGCCGCAGAGATAGAGCATATCACCACGACCAATCAGCTGGTTGGCTCCTGTACGGTCAAGAATGGTCTTTGAGTCGATGGCAGATGTAACCTTAAAGGCGATACGGCCAGGGAAGTTAGCCTTGATATTACCCGTGATGATGCTGGTTGTAGGACGCTGGGTGGCAATAATCATGTGGATACCCACGGCACGTGCCAGCTGGGCGATACGGGCAATAGGAAGTTCTACTTCTTTGCCGGCTGTCATGATCAGATCACCGAACTCATCTATAATCACCACGATGTATGGCATATACTCATGTCCATCTGTCAACTTCAACTTGTGGTTGATATACTTCTGGTTGTATTCTTTGATGTTACGTGCTCCTGCCTTTTTGAGCAAGTCGTAACGGCTATCCATCAGTACACACAGACTGTTCAGGGTTCTAACCACCTTGGTTACGTCGGTTATGATAGGTTCTTCCTCATCAGGAACCGCAGCCATAAACTTATTGGCAATACGGGAGTAGACGCTAAACTCCACTTTCTTAGGGTCGATGAGAACCAGTTTGAGTTCGTTTGGATGTTTCTTGTATAATAAAGAAGTGATGATGGCATTCAAACCTACAGATTTACCCTGTCCGGTAGCACCCGCAACAAGCAGGTGAGGAATCTTTGCCAAATCAACCATAAACACTTCGTTGGTAATGGTCTTACCCAAAGCGATAGGTAACTCCATCTTGGTTTCCTGGAATTTCTTTGAGTTTAAAGTACTTTCCATACTAACGATGTTCGCCTTTGCGTTAGGTACCTCAATACCGATGGTTCCCTTACCTGGAATAGGAGCGATGATACGGATGCCGAGAGCTGCCAGACTCAAGGCGATGTCATCTTCCAGATTCTTGATCTTAGAGATACGTACGCCTTCTGCAGGCTGGATTTCGTAGAGTGTGATGGTAGGACCAACCGTAGCACGGATGGTTTTGATCTGTACGCCAAAGTTGCCCAGCACCTCGATGATGCGGTTTTTGTTGGCGCGCTGCTCTTCCTCATCGATGGATACGCCGTCATCCTCATACTTCTTCAGAAGGTTGAGTACCGGATATTTATATCTGGTGAACGGCTCCTTCGGATTGATCGGAGTATTCAGTACTTCTGCATTGCTCAAGGTGTTGCCTGTAGCCTTCTCGTCGGCTGTGGCTACAGAGATGTCCATACCTATATGCTCAGAAGCTGCAGCAGCCTCGGCAGCTTGCTTTTCCAATGCTTCCCGTTCAGCCCGTTTTGTACGGAGTTCGCGCTGACGTGCAATGAGTGACATATTCTCGTTCAGCGTGCCGTTGGCTATAGCGATGGTTTCATCTTTTTCCGTATCACCTTCTGTTCCTGTAGCTTCCTGTCCGTCTGCCTCTGACTCAACAGACGTAGAAGGTGTGTCCGGGTTTGCGAAAGTCTGGTCCGGATCCAGATTCAGGTCGATGACTTTGGCAGGTTCTTCTTCCTTATATTCTTCTTTCTCATCCTCTGTGCCAGGACCATATGCTGCGTTGGCGTATACCTCGTCGATAGCTTCCGTATCTTTCCTGTTCTTTCCATGGTTAGTAATCTCAAATTTCACCTTATTTGATATATAACCGATAGGGTTGAGTGCTTTTCTGATAACCGTAATAGTTTCAGTGGTGAGATAGGTGAGGAATGCTACCGCCACGAAGAAAAGAATGGCAGTAAGTCCTGGAGGCCCCATGATGTTCTCCAGATTCTGCACGACAAAGAGTCCGTGCTTTCCGCCCGGATTGAAGATGAGGCTTGGCATGATAGGTGCGATGAATTTGGCAAAGGTTACCGACATCCATAGTATGATCACAATCATGCAGAAGAACCATTTCCACAGGTTCAGCTTGTAGGCATGCATCATCTGCAATCCCACCATGATGACAAAGAATGGGAGCAAGAAGGCTGGAAATCCGAAATTGATGACAATGAGCCAATAGGATACAATGGCTCCCCAGGATCCGCAGTAGTTTTGAAACTGTTTTTCCGTGTTGGTCCATTCGCCCGGCTTCAGATTTTCGAGCAAACTCTGGTCATTGGCTCCTGTGTTGAGAAAGGAGATCATAGCGATGATGATAACCACAGCAATGACTACCAAGGCTAATCCTATGAAAAAGTCAGTGATAGTATTGTTGAAAATATACTGTAAACCAATAGCTTCGCTAAAGGTTTTGGTCTTTTTTTCAGTTCTTTTTTTAGCCATTTTATATATTTTTGAATAATTTATCTGCAAAATTAGCGAAAATAATTGAGAAAACAATTCTTTTTCTCATCTTTTTTTTCTAATTTTGCAACTTGTAAAGAATAAAAAGCATAATGAAGATTATTTTCACTAGTTTCGACAAGGCGGCAATCACGAATTTGCCAAGAGCTTTGTTTCCTGGCAAAATCGTAGTCGTTGACAAGCCTGAAGATACAGAAGCGGCTGTTAATGACCTACTTAGCCATTATATACTGGGCGTGGATACTGAAACGCGCCCATCATTCAAGCGTGGTCAGGCTTACCATGTTTCGTTGTTGCAGGTGAGTACACATGATACATGTTATCTCTTCCGCCTGCATCATACGGGCATGACTCCTGCCATCATTCGCTTGCTCGAAGATACCACCGTGCCAAAAGTAGGACTTTCCTGGCACGATGACTTGCTGCAGCTCCATAAGCGAGCTGCTTTTAAGGCTGGTTACTTTATCGAGTTGCAGGATGTTGCTAAGAACTTTGGTATCGCAGACATGAGTCTGCAGAAACTATATGCTAACCTGTTTCACCAGAAAATCAGCAAGGCGCAACGGTTGAGCAATTGGGAGGCTAGCGATTTGAAGGAATCGCAGGCTCTCTATGCAGCTACAGATGCCTGGTGCTGCATTAATCTGTATGAGGAATTTAAGCGTTTGTCTGCTACAGGCGATTACGAGCTCGATGAACTCAGGGTATGATATAAGGTGGTAAGGAATAGAAATTGATAATCGTAAGAAACTTCATATATAAATATGTATAAAAGCGTATATTTAAAGAAAGGTAAGGAAGAATCGCTCAAGCGTTTTCATCCATGGATCTTCTCGGGTGCTATCCAGACAATGGATGAGGGCATAGAGGAGGGCGACATTGTGAGAGTGTTTACCCGTAGTGGTGAATTCATTGCTATAGGTCATTATCAGATCGGTTCTATCGCTGTACGTGTTCTTTCTTTTAGAGATATTGAGATTGATGAGGAGTACTGGTGTGCCAGATTGGATTCGGCATATAAAATGAGACTCGCTTTGGGTATTGCCGGTAATTCATCCAATACTACTTATCGCTTGGTTCATGGTGAGGGTGATAACTTGCCGGGACTTGTTATCGACTGCTATGGTCCTACTGCTGTCATGCAGGCTCACAGTGTGGGTATGCATGTTTGCCGCATGGAGATAGCCAAAGCCTTGAAGAAGGTGATGGGCGAAGCACTGGAGAATATCTACTATAAGAGTGAGACAACCTTACCATATAAGGCTGACCTCAGACAGGAAAATGGCTTTATACTGGGAGGTGATGCTGACGATGTTGCTGTAGAGAATGGACTGAAATTCCATATCGACTGGTTGCGTGGTCAGAAAACGGGTTTCTTCGTAGATCAGCGTGAGAACCGTTTGCTGCTCGAGCATTATGCCAAGGGTAAGAGCGTGCTCAACATGTTCTGCTATACCGGCGGTTTTTCTGTTTATGCGATGAGAGGCGAGGCTAAGGCTGTTCACTCCGTAGACAGCAGTGCCAAGGCGATAGAATTGACCAATGAGAATATTGCGCTCAATTTCCCTGGAGATGCACGCCATGAGGCTATCTGCGAAGATGCCTTCAAGTATCTTGATGAACATGACCAGCAGTATGATCTGATTGTTCTTGACCCTCCTGCTTTTGCCAAGCACCGTGCGGCTTTGCGCAATGCGTTGAAGGGCTATACCCGCCTGAACGTAAAGGGCTTGCAGCGTATTAAGAAGGGCGGCATCCTTTTTACCTTCAGTTGCTCTCAGGTGGTTACGAAGGATCAGTTCCGCAATGCTGTGTTTACTGCTGCAGCGCAGGCTGGAAGAAAGGTTCGCATCTTGCACCAGTTGCACCAGCCTGCCGACCATCCTATCAATATTTATCATCCGGAAGGTGAATATTTGAAGGGATTGGTTCTCTATGTAGAATAACAAATGATTAAAGGATAGATAATGAATAAGTTCAAAACGTTTACAGCCTTGATGCTCTTGCTGGCTATAGGATTTGCAGGATGTGGCAAGTCGGAAGCAGAACGTCATCGCTTGAGCAAGAAGGAAAAGGCTAGATTGGATAGCCTAGACCGTGCTGCGCTGAAGATAGCGGTGATGCCAACAATGGACTGCCTGCCAATCTTTCTGGCATGTGATGATAGTATCTTCCAGCAGCAAGGTGTAGACGTACATTTGCGTAGATATACTGCACAAATGGATTGTGATACTGCTATCGAGCGCAAGCGCGTAGAGGGAGCCGTGACCGATCTGATTCGTGCTCATCATATAGAGAAACGGGGTACTGCTTTGACGTACCCTATTTCTACCAATCTTTATTGGCAGTTTATCACCAATAAGCGTTCGCGTATATCCGAACTGAAACAACTGTCAGATAAGATGGTGGCAATGACCCGCTACTCTGCAACTGATTATCTGGCTACTTTAGCAATCGATAGCGGTAAGCCTAAATATGATGCTTATAAGGTTCAAATCAACGATTTGAACATCCGTCTGCGTATGTTGCTTAACAACGAGATGGATGCCATGTTGCTGCCAGAACCTCAAGCTACCAAAGCCCGACTTGAACAGCATGTAAAACTCTTTGATAGCAGAGATAAGAACTTGCAGTTGGGTGTTGTGGCTTTCCGCAAGAAAATACTTTCAGAGCCGCGCCGTAAAGACCAAGTTGCTAAGTTTATCAAGGCGTATAATATTGCTGTTGATAGCATAAACAGTCGTGGGGTACAGCATTATGCAAGAATCATCACAAAATATACGGGTGCCGATGCTAAAACCATCAGTAATCTTCCAAAACTTAAATATGAACACGCTATGGAACCAAGACGTCGTGACCTGGCTGTAGCACAAAAATAAGCGGCTTATGAAAAGAGAAGATTTTAGCTGGACAAAGTTTTCGCATGAAAATGTCACTATGATATCCAGAATAGAGGCAATTCGCAAGATAATTGACCAGGAAGTGGGTTTGGAACCATGTCTGCCTGAAATAGCGGAAATTGAACAAAAATATGATGCTTTATATCATGATTATATAGATGGCAAACTTAAACATCGGGAACTTTATGATCTTGCTTCAGATTTGGATATGGATATAGACACGCTCTATAGTAAAATGCGCCACGAATGGATTTTGGCTAATGAGTCTACATTTGTTGCACTTCGCAAAAGAGCTCAGAATCTGACAAGTTTTGATGAGGTACAGGAAACCTTTGAGAAATTTGCTACAGATGAAGCTATGCTAAATTTGAGGGTAGACTTGTCTGAAGAACAGATAGACGAGGAAAGACAAAAGATACAAGAGCAGCTTAATGCCTATCGCAATATGGTGTTTTCTTATATTTTGACAACTGAAGAATGGAATGATGATTTTGTCAAGGATATTCTTGATATCATCGCTTCCGATTTGGTAGATCCATACACCATCAATATGATAGTTTCGGCTGTTTCATTGTCATGCTCTGTATTCATGGATGCCCCTAGACTTGCAGTCTTGATGCGCTTAATCAAGTCTGACGACAGTACTTGCAGTGTTCGCCAGCGAGCTTTGGTGGGTTTTGTTTTCTCTGCAATAACCAATTCGGGTGAAAAACAGAAATATTGGGATTCTGCTGCTGGTTTGATCATGGATGATGAATTTTTGGCAGCCTGTGTTGATCTCCAACGCCAGATGCGTCTATGTCTTACAAGTAAAAAGGATAGCAAGGAGATGATGCATTCCGTGGTGAAGACCATGCTCACTTCTTTTACTCAGGATTTGGCCGAAAAGATAGACCAAACGGGTGAATTGGGACTTAATTGCTTCTCTGCAGATGGGGAGAATCCTGATGATGCCCTTAAGGGAGCCTTCGACTATATGTTGAATTCAGAAGATATAGGAGTTGATGTCTATTATCATCAGTTTGCCAACCAGAAGAGCTTCGGTCATTTCCATTCACTCTATAATTGGTTTGTTCCTTTCTATGTCCGTAATTCTACGCTCAAGAATGTTCGGGCTACGATGAAACAGCATCGCAATTTCATCAACAATCTCTTGAGAGGTGCCTCTATGTGTGATACCGATCTGTATAGCATCATTCTTTCATTGAATAATGCATCTAAGGAATTTATTGAATCATTGGATGTTGCTCCGGAAAATATGGTGTCTGGTCCTGTTTTTTATGACGAAGAAGATGAGGTGGAAAAAGAGCAGAATACCGAAGAGCCAGTAGAGGATGAGACTGATTCTACAGAAGCAAAGGATTCTGAAAATGTCACACTGCTTGATTCGGTAATGGAACATGAAGAGAATCTCTCTGAAGAGGAAAAGAAGAAACGTGCAATCAGGGTTCGTCATCGCTATGTGCAGGACCTCTACCGTTTCTATACTCTCTCTCCAATGAGGAAGGCATTTGATAATCCTTTCGAAGTGCAGAAGGAAATTCCTTTCTTTACTACGGGACTGTTTGCTAAACCGGAATATGACAAGTATCGCCTGTCGCTGGCCCGTTTCTCTGCTAAAAGAGGCGACTATGCCTTTGTTAGCAAGATTTTGCGTAATCTGGAAAAATATACCGACGAAGAGCATATGATGCTTGCATTGGCATACAAATCGGAGGAAAAATATGATGAAGCGCTTGAACATCTCTATGTGATTAAGAAAACAAGCCCAACTTATAAGGCTGCCACGGAGTTGAAATTAGAAATAGAAGAAGAAATAAAAGACCCGGCGGCTTTAATAACATTGAATTGCTTGATTAAAGAAGAATCAGATGAGAGTAAGCAGTTTAAGCTCAAGCTGAAAAAGACCGATCTCTTATTGAAACTCCATCATTATAAAGAGGCTTTGGAATGGGCTTTCCAGATGGATGAACAGTATCCTAAGGAAGAACAGGTTGAATGCAGACTGGCTTTCTCTTTGCTCTTTTCAGAATCGAAAGGCGATAAAAACATTGACCATGCAATGGCTTTAATAGAACCTTATCTGCAAAATAGTGATGATAATGAGATCAGGGAAATATTGAATTCTGACATGACAGATATGGATAAGGCTGATAAGGAACGCATGTTCATGAAAATGTTATCTGCGATGGTGAACAAAGTTTCCAAGCCACAAGACCACAGATGGGAGTCTATGAAATTTTTCTATTATGGACTCTGCGTTCTCGTGAAAAAGGGAGGAACTGCAGCTATCAGATTTTTGAATGAAGCATCTGGTCATGCAGCTTTTTCCCCTAAGGAAGATATAGATGCATTCGGTCTGCTCGAGATGGGAAATTGGCTTGATGATCGTGGTATTGCGCCTATAGAATTGGAATTTATAACAAAAAAAGTTTTCGAGGAAAGGAAAAAACAATAAAGATGGCGGAGAATAATAAAAATAAGAATAAGGTACAGATAGATCCTACCTACGCCCATTTGCAGCCGCAGGCTGTGAATGTGGAGCAGGCGGTACTCGGTGCCTTGATGATAGATTCTGATGCCTTTTCGGTGGTGTCGGAGTTGCTCAAGCCGGATACTTTTTATGACCCGCGTCATAAGAGAATATATCAGGCTATCCAGGTGATGAACATGGAGGAACGGCCTGTGGATATCATGACTCTTGCCGATCAGTTAGCCAAGACTGGCGAACTGGATAAGGTGGGAGGAGCACAATATCTCATGGATATTTCTGCAGGCATGGCTTCGGCTGCCCATGTAGAGTCGCATGCCCGTATCCTGGCGCAGAAATATATGCAGCGCCAGCTGATTCATTATGCCGGCGACATCGAGACGATGGCGTATGAAGAAGGTGTGGATGTGGATGAACTGATGCAGAAAGCTGAAGGTGAACTCTTCCAGCTTTCGCAGAACAATATGAAGCAGGATTATACACAGATTGATCCGGTTGTAAAGGAGGCCGTTGCTATCTTGCAGCGCGCTGCTCAGAACTCGGGTGGTCTTACCGGTATTCCTACGGGTTATCGTGGGTTGGATGATATGACATCAGGTTGGCAACCGTCCGACCTTGTGATTATCGCCGGTCGTCCTGCCATGGGTAAGACTTCCTTTGCATTGAGTATTGCCAAGAATGTGGCGGTAGATTATGATGTGCCTATCGGATTCTTCTCTCTGGAAATGAATAACGTTCAGTTGGTGAACCGACTCATCTCGAATGTTTGCGAGATTTCGGGTAAAAAAATACTGAACGGACAATTGGAACAGCCAGAATGGGAACGGTTGGATAAAAAACTGAGAAAACTGACAGGTGCACCTATTTATATTGATGATACGCCTGGTCTTTCTGTTTTCGAACTCCGTACCAAGGCGCGCCGACTGGTAAGGGAAAAGGGTGTTAAACTGTTGATGATCGACTATCTCCAGCTGATGAATGCCAATGGTATGAAGTTTGGTAGCCGTCAGGAGGAGGTATCTACCATCTCCCGTTCGCTCAAAGGTATTGCCAAAGAGCTGAATATTCCTGTGCTTGCTCTTTCGCAGCTCTCCCGTAATGTAGAGAACCGTGAGGGTTTGGAAGGAAAGCGACCTCAGTTGAGTGACCTCCGTGAATCCGGTGCCATCGAGCAGGATGCCGATATGGTGCTTTTCGTTCACCGCCCGGAATATTATCATATCTATCAGGATGAAAAGGGTAATGACCTTCATGGTATGGCACAGATTATCATTGCCAAGCACCGTAAGGGCTCTGTTGGAGATGTTCTCCTGAACTTCCGTGGAGAATTTACCCGATTCCAGGATCCGCAGGATGCTGCAGCAGCACCTGTTGAGGAAGGTGGTGAGATTGTAGGCTCAAGGATGAATGGCGGAGGGCAGGATGGTAGTCCGCTACCACCACCGCCTGCAGAGAATCTGCCTTTTTAAGGTTAGAGTTTGTCATTTTTTTCACTCAAAAGCTGGCTTTTTCGCCAAATTCTTGCACAGGATTAACGTTTTTGGGTAAAAAAACAATAAGATTGTAGGAATTTGTTATCATTTCTATTAAAAAAGTTATAAATTGTTTGCTAGTATCAAATAAAAGTGTTATCTTTGCATGCGAATTTAAGAATATAACATAATATGATAGATATGAGAACAACATTGTTGAACATTACAAGCATTATTATTCGACTTCGACTGCAGTTTGTGGGCGGAAGTGATAAGGTGTGCGTATAGTTCATCGCTTAAGATATTAAAAGCCTTTCTACACTTCCGTCTATGGAGTGGGGGAAGGCTTTTTACTTTATCTGATGCTTCTGCACGGATTGCTATATAAACGTAGTGCGTTCTGAATGTGTAGCTCTTATATATATAATAAGGTGTAAATTTAAAATTTTAATGATATGAGTGACAGATTATACATTTTCGACACGACCCTCCGCGATGGCGAACAGGTTCCGGGATGTCAGTTGAACACAGTCGAGAAGATTCAGGTGGCAAAGCAACTGGAGCAGTTGGGCGTGGATGTAATTGAGGCTGGATTTCCTATATCAAGTCCGGGCGACTTCAATTCAGTGGTAGAAATCTCTAAGGCTGTAACCTGGCCTACTATTTGTGCACTTACCCGTGCCGTAGAAAAAGATATTGATTGTGCTGCTGAGGCTTTGCAGTATGCCAAGCATAAGAGAATCCATACCGGTATCGGTACCAGCGACAGTCATATCAAGTATAAGTTCAATTCTACCCGCGAGGAAATCATCGAACGTGCTGTAGCTGCTGTCAAGTATGCTAAAAAGTATGTTGAGGACGTAGAGTTTTATGCTGAGGATGCAGGCCGTACCGATAATGAGTATCTGGCTCGTGTCGTAGAGGCTGTTGTCAAGGCGGGTGCTACTGTAGTGAACATTCCTGATACTACAGGTTATTGTCTGCCTGATGAATATGGTGACAAAATCAAGTATCTCATGGAGCATGTTGATGGCATTGACAAGGCACGCCTTTCTACCCACTGTCATAACGACCTCGGTATGGCTACTGCCAATACCCTGCAGGGTGTTTTGAATGGTGCACGTCAGGTTGAGGTTACCATCAATGGTATCGGTGAGCGTGCAGGTAATACTTCGCTCGAAGAGATTGCCATGATTCTGAAGTGTCACAAGCATATCAATATTGATACCAACATCAATACCACTAAAATTATTCCTACCTCACGCATGGTGAGCAGCCTGATGAATATGCCTGTCCAGCCAAACAAGGCTATCGTGGGTCGCAATGCATTTGCTCATTCTTCCGGTATCCATCAGGATGGTGTCTTGAAGAATGTTCAGACTTACGAAATCATTGATCCTAAGGATGTGGGATTGGATGACAATGCTATCGTATTGACAGCCCGTTCTGGTCGTGCTGCATTGAAGTACCGTCTCCATGTCAATGGCGTAGAGATTAATGATGAGGAGAAGCTCGACAAGATTTACAAGAAGTTCCTCCAACTGGCTGATAAGAAGAAGGAAGTTACCGATGAGGATGTTTTGATGCTTGCCGGTGCTGATTCTGCTGATAAGCATGGTGTTCAGCTCGACTGGTTGCAGGTTACTACAGGTAAGGGCGTGAAGAGCGTGGCAAGTATCGGTCTTGATATTGCAGGTCAGAAGTTTGAGGCTGCGTCATCTGGTAATGGTCCGGTAGATGCTGCTATCAATGCTCTCAAGAAGGTCATCACCAAGGAGATGAACCTCAAGGAGTTCACCATCCAGGCTATCGACAAGGGCTCTGATGATGTGGGCAAGGTTCACATGCAGGTAGAATACGATGGTCATGTATATTATGGCTTCGGTGCAGATACCGACATCGTTACGGCTTCTGTTGAGGCTTACATCGATTGTATCAACAAGTTCAAGGTAAGATAAAGTATAATTCAGATAAATATATAATAAATAGAATATTATGAATACATTATTCGACAAGATTTGGGACAAGCACGTTGTCCAGATTGTAGAAGACGGCCCTACACAGCTTTACATCGACCGTCTCTACTGTCACGAAGTAACATCACCTCAGGCATTCGCTGGTATGCGAGCACGCGGACTCAAGATGTTCCGTCCAGACCAGATTTTCTGTATGCCTGACCACAATACTCCTACTCACGATCAGGATAAACCAATCGAGGATCCTATCTCAAAGAAGCAGGTAGATACCTTGGCAAAGAATACCGCTGATTTCGGCGTAACTCACTTTGCCATGAACACAAAGGATAATGGTATCATCCACGTAGTAGGTCCTGAGAAGGGTCTTTCTCTTCCAGGTATGACCATCGTCTGCGGTGACTCTCATACTTCTACCCATGGTGCCATGGGTGCTGTAGCTTTCGGTATCGGTACTTCTGAGGTCGAGATGGTGATGGCTTCACAATGTATTCTCCAGAGCAAGCCAAAGTCTATGCGTATCAGCATCAACGGTAAGCTCAGCAAGGGCGTTACTGCCAAGGACGTTGCTCTCTATCTGATGAGCCAGCTCACTACTTCAGGTGCTACCGGTTACTTCGTTGAGTACAGTGGCGATGTAGTGAAGGATATGTCTATGGAAGGCCGTCTTACCCTCTGTAACCTCTCTATCGAGATGGGTGCCCGTGGTGGTTTCGTAGCTCCTGATGAGACAACATTCGAGTACATCAAGGGTCGTGAATATGCACCTAAGGGTGAAGAGTGGGACAAGGCTGTGGCTTACTGGAAAACCTTGAAGAGTGGCGATGATGCAGTCTTCGACAAAGAGTTGACTTTCGAGGCAAAGGATATCGAACCACGTATCACCTATGGTACCAACCCAGGTATGGGTATCGGCATTACCGAGAATATCCCAACTCTCGATGAGATTCCTGAGGAAGAGCAGGCTGGTTTCAAGAAGAGCCTCAACTACATGGGCTTCCAGCCAGGCGAGAAACTCGAGGGTCATCCTATCGATTATGTATTCTTGGGCGCATGTACCAATGGTCGTATTGAAGACTTCCGTGCTTTCGCTTCTCTTGTTAAAGGAAAGAAGAAGGCAGATGGTGTAACTGCTTGGCTTGTACCAGGTTCATGGTTGGTTGATAAACAAATACGTGAAGAGGGAATTGATAAGATTGTTGAGGCTGCCGGCTTCGAAATCCGTCAGCCTGGATGCTCTGCCTGCCTGGCAATGAACGATGATAAGATTCCGGCAGGCAAGTACTCTGTAAGTACATCCAACCGTAACTTCGAGGGTCGTCAGGGACCAGGTTCCCGCACCATCCTTGCCAGCCCATACGTAGCAGCTGCTGCCGCTATCACTGGTAAGATTACCGACCCAAGAGAGTTTATGTAATGTTAAGTGTTCAATGTTAAATGTTAAATTGAAATGAAACAGAAATTCAATGTAATTACATCAAGCTGCATTCCTCTTCCTTTGGAGAATGTAGATACAGACCAGATCATCCCAGCCCGTTTCCTCAAGGCCATCGATAAAGAGGGCATGGGCGACAACCTCTTCCGCGACTGGCGCTACAATGCCGACGGAACTCCAAAGCCAGACTTCGTGATGAACGACCCATCTTACAGTGGTGTCATCCTCGTAGCTGGCAAGAACTTCGGTTCCGGTTCTTCCCGTGAGCATGCTGCCTGGGCTATCGCAGGTGCAGGCTTCCGTGTAGTCATCAGCTCTTTCTTTGCTGATATCCACAAGAACAACGAGTTGAACAACCTCGTATTGCCAGTAGTAGTAAGCGAGGAATTCCTGAAGGAACTCTTCGAGAGCATCGACAAGGATCACAAGACAGAGGTGAAGGTAGATCTTCCTAACCAGACCGTGACCAATCTTGCTACCGGCAAGAGCGAGCACTTCGAAATCAACGGCTACAAGAAACACTGTTTGGAGAATGGTTTGGACGATGTAGACTTCCTCGTTCAGAACCGCGACAAGGTTGAGGCTTGGGAAGCTAAAAACAAGTAATTATGAACGTTAACGCAAAGAGAGATAATTCCCGCATCAAGGAGATTGAGATCATGGACTGCACGCTGCGCGACGGCGAGCAGACCAATGGTGTCAGTTTTCTTCCTCACGAGAAGTTGATGATAGCAAGAATGCTGTTGCACGACATCAATGTAGATCGTATTGAGGTGGCTTCAGCGCGTGTGTCAGAAGGTGAAAAGGATGCTGTCGCTCGAATTTGCCGTTATGCTAAGACTATAGGTAAACTGGATTCCGTTGAGGTATTGGGATTCGTGGATAACAACAAGAGTGTGGATTGGATTGCTGAATGCGGCGGTCATGTCATCAACCTCTTGGCTAAGGGTAGCTACAAGCACTGCACCCAGCAACTCAAGATGTCGCCTGAGGAGCATCTCGCTCATATTAAGCAGACCATCGACTATGCTTTGAGCAAGGGATTCACCGTGAATCTCTATTTGGAGGACTGGTCGAGCGGTATGCGTGACAGTCGTGACTATCTCTTCATGATGATGGATGAGTTGGTAAAACTGCCTATCAAGCGCTTCCTTCTTCCTGATACGTTGGGTATTCTGAACCCATTGCAGTGTGTGGAGTATATGCGCCAGATGGTGCGCCGTTATCCGAATTCTCACTTCGACTTCCATGCCCATAACGACTACGATCTGGCTGTGAGCAACTCGCTGGCTGCCGTATTGAGCGGCGCCAAGGGTCTTCACGTTACCGTGAATGGTCTGGGTGAGCGTTGTGGCAATGCACCATTGGCAAGTGTTCAGGTGATTCTGAAAGACATGTTCGAGGCAAAGACCAATATTAAGGAAGACCGTCTGAACGATATTTCCCGATTGGTTGAAGGATATAGTGGCATTGCCGTGGCTCCGAATACTCCGGTAGTAGGAGACAACGTCTTTACCCAGGTAGCTGGTGTGCATGCCGATGGTGACAACAAGGACAAGCTTTATTGCAACGACCTAGTACCTGAGCGTTTCGGCAGACATCGTGAGTATGCGTTGGGTAAGAACTCCGGTAAGGCGAATATCGTGCAGAACCTCAATGAACTGGGATTGGAACTGACGCCTGAGCAGACCAAGGCGGTGACCAAGCGAATCACAGAACTCGGCGACCGCAAGGAACTGGTAACCCAGGACGACCTGCCATACATCGTGAGTGATGTATTGAAGCATGGAGCTCCAGAGGATAAGGTGAAACTGGTAAGTTACATGGTATCAACCTCATACGGTTTGAAACCTATAGCCAGCGTGAAGGTAGAAATCGATGGCAAGGAGTATGAAGACCAGAGCTCCGGTGATGGTCAGTATGATGCTTTCGTGAAAGCCCTCCGCAATATCTACAAGGTGAAGCTCGGCAAAACCTTCCCTAAGCTCGACAACTATCAGGTAACCATCCCACCTGGTGGCCGTACCGATGCCCTCGTTCAGACCGTCATTACCTGGCGTGAAGGTGACCGTATCTGGCGCACCCGAGGCTTGGATGCTGACCAGACAGAAGCAGCTATCAAGGCAACGCTGAAGATGATTAATATGTATGAGGCAGATAAGAGCGACGAACAGGCTGTATCGCCTCGAAATCTGGATATGGAATAATATCTCCGAAGATTACGAAATTATCTCCGAAGGTTATGAAAATATCTCCGAAGGTTATGAAAATATCTCCGAAGGTTATGAAAATATCTCCGAAGGTTATGAAAATATCTCCGAAGGTTATAAACAATAAAACAATTAAAAAATCAAATAAGATGAAATTAAACATTGCAGTTCTCGCCGGTGATGGTATCGGACCAGAGATTATGAAGCAGGGCGTAGCAGTTATGCAGGCCATTGCAGAGAAGTTCAACCACGAGTTTACTTACAACGAGGCTATCTGCGGCGCTCACGCTATTGACGAGGTAGGTGATCCATTCCCAGAGGAGACCTTCAAAACTTGTATGGATGCTGATGCTGTACTCTTCGCAGCCGTTGGTGACCCACGTTTCGACAACAACCCTACAGCCAAGGTTCGTCCTGAGCAGGGCTTGCTCGCTATGCGTAAGAAGTTGGGCCTCTTCGCCAATGTTCGCCCAGTAGCCACATTCGATTGTCTGCTCCACAAGTCACCATTGAAGGATGAACTCCTGAAGGGTGCTGACTTCGTAGTTATCCGCGAGTTGACTGGCGGTATGTACTTCGGTGAGAAGTATCAGGATAACGATAAGGCATACGATACAGATATCTATACCCGTCCTGAGATTGAGCGCATCCTGAAGGTAGCTTTCGAGTTTGCCATGAAGCGCAACAAGCACCTGACAGTAGTAGATAAGGCAAACGTATTGGCATCTTCTCGTCTCTGGCGTCAGATTGCCAAGGAGATGGAGCCACAGTATCCTGAGGTAAACACCGATTATATGTTCATCGACAACGCTTCTATGCGCGTATTGACTGAGCCTACATTCTTCGATGTTATCGTTACAGAGAATACCTTCGGTGATATCCTGACCGATGAGACTTCTTGCATCACCGGTTCTATGGGCTTGCAGCCATCTAGCTCTCTCGGTGAGCACACACCATTGTTCGAGCCTGTTCATGGTTCATGGCCACAGGCAGCGGGCAAGAACCTGGCTAACCCGGTAGCTCAGATTCTTTCTGCAGCTATGTTGTTAGAGCACTTCGGCTTGAACGAGGAGGGGGCCTTGATCCGCAAGGCTGTAGATGCTTCTCTCGATGCCAATGTCCGCACACCTGAAATTCAGGTTGAGGGTGGTGCTCAGTATGGCACAACTGAGGTTGGCGCATGGATCGTTAACTGGATTAAAAATGCTTAATCTGTGAATGGATTTTTCGGCGCTGGGTGAATTTTCTATCCAGATGCTTTCTTGATAAAAGCCTTAAGAGGAATGTTTCTTTCTCTTAAGGCTTTTCTTGTTGATTGTCCTGTCTTTCTGAATTTTAGTTCTTTTTGTAAACTCAAATAAGTTTTATAGTTTTTTATTTGGCAGTTTGCAAAAGTCTTCTTAACTTTGCACCATGAAAAGTTTTTATACATTATTATTGGCATCGGTGGTTTCTTTGTCTGTATCTGCGCAGAACGTAGATGCCGACAAGGCACGTGCTGCTCAGAATAAAGCCTTGCGCGATTCACTCTCCAAGGCTACAGAAGTGCTTGCATATCATCCCGACAGTATCAATCTGCGATTGAAAAAGGCTGCTTGGAATATCCAGTTGGAGCAATGGCAATATGCCAAGGATGATCTTGATAAGGTACTCTTTCTGAACAATACCAATATCGCCGGTTTGTTCTATCGTGCCTTTGTCAATGAGAAGTTGCTCCGTTATAATTTTGCGCGTCTAGATTATCAGAATCTTCTGGTACTTGTTCCTGGCAACTTCCAGGCGCAACTCGGTCTGGCTTTGCTCAATGAAAAAGATAAGCATTATACCGAGGCTTACGATGGCATTAACAGTCTGATAGAGCAGTACCCTGACAGTGCGATGGCTTATGCTGCAAGAGGTGGCATGGAGAAGGAGAGGGGTATGCTTGAGCTGGCAGAGTTTGATTACGCCAAGGCGATGGAGTTGGATGCCGGTAATGAGGATTTTGCTTTCAATCATGTAGACATCCTGATTCTGCTTGGAAGAAAAGACGAAGCCTATCGTGATTTGAAGAAACTGCTCGATGCCGGTTGTCAGCCTGGCAGGTTGCAAGGTTTCTATGCAAGGTTGAAAAAGAAGAAAAAGTAGTATTTGAGAGTTATAAAAAAGAGTTTTTAAAGATAATAAGACAAGAATGCATAAAATTATTCCCTATATCCTGGCTGCCTGTTGTCTCTGTATGGTGGCATCCTGCAATACCGTCTTCGATGTTCATCCGTATGATGTGCAAATCGACGGCGATAGAAATCTGAATGTTACCAATATTCAGAAGATTGAGGCTGCAGTAAAGTCGAAAGATACAATCCGTTTTGCTATGATCAGCGATTCACACCAGTGGTTGGATGATTTGAAGAGTGAGGTTAATGATATCAATCGCCGGAGTGATTCCCTCGATTTCGTGATTCATTGTGGAGACCTTACCGACTTCGGTGCTACCCGTGAGTTTCAGTGTACCCGTGACCATCTTCAGAAGTTGAAGATACCTTTCGTGGCTCTGCTGGGTAATCATGACTGTTTGGGAACAGGTAACCAGTCTTATCAGAAAATCTTTGGTAATCCGGATTTCAGTTTCATTGCCGGTAAGGTAAAGTTTGTCTGTCTCAATACCAATGCCATAGAGTTCGACTATTCCCGCCCTGTACCTAATTTCGATTTCATGGAAGAGCAGGTTAAGGCAGATGCAGATGACTTTTCGCGTACCGTTGTCTGTATGCATGCTGCCCCTTATTCAGAGCAGTTTAATAATAATGTAGCTAAGGTCTTCAATTTTTATACGCATCAGTTCCCAGGTTTGATGTGCTGTCTTTACGGTCATGGTCATCATACCAAGCAAGAAGATATTTATGGCGATGGTATCATCTATTATCAGGTGGCCAATGCCGCTAAGCATCAGTACTATATATTCACCATTACTCCAACAGATTATCGTTATGAAATTATTGAGTTTTAAGCATATATTCATTCTGGGAGCCTTGCTTGCTGCAGGTTCTGTACAGGTTCATGCTGCCGATGAGGTTACCGGGAAAAGTGAGGAGTTGGAACTGAAGGATAGTATCGTTCATGATACTCTGGTGTTGGCGGATGGCAAACTGACCCGATATGACCGCCGCATTATGCGCTACCGTAAGCATTGGGATTTGCTGATACCTACTAGTGGCATCATTCAGACCTGTGGCAATATGGGTATCATTTCGCTGGGTATCGGATGGGAATATGGTAAGCGCCGCCAGTGGGAAACGCAGCTCTTGTTTGGCTACATCCCGAAGTTCAGTTCTGACGATGAGAAGTATACCATGACGCTCAAGGAGAATTTCATTCCTTGGCGTCGCAATATCGGTAAGGGCTGGTGGTTTGAACCGCTGGAGTGCAGCCTGTATTTCAATACGGTGTTCGGACATGATTTCTGGACGAAGCAGCCTACCAAGTATGAAAGCGGCTACTATCCGTTCTCTACCAGAGTCCGTCCAAATATCGCCTTGGGTGAACGTTTTAAGTATGATATTCCGCACAATAAACGTAAGCGTATCAAGAGTATTACGTTCTTCTATGAGTTGGGTACAACGGATATCTACTTTATGCGTTTCTACCGTAACGGCAATGCCGGTTTCTGGGATGTCTTCGGCCTCTCTATCGGTGCCAAAGTGCAGTACCTTTAAATCAAGAACAGGTTGATGAGTTTGCTTACTCTGATGATATCTTCATCGTTGAGCGATGAGTTGCAAGGCAGACTCAGTTCTTCGTCAGCTATTCTCTTGGCTATCGGAAATTCCAGATGATTCATTTCCGGATAGCATGGCTGCAGATAGGGTGGGCGGAAGTAATGAATCTTTGTGCCGACCCCATTCTCAGCCAGGAAAGCTTTCAGTTGGTCTCGCTTCGGGGTAAGGAAAGGGAAAACGTGGAAAACATTTTCATGAGCAGGAGAGATGAGTTTCGCAGCGATGCATCTGTCCTTGATATCGTCATCCAGATGTTCCAGGTATAGCTGTATCTGTCTGTGTCTCGCTTTCTGTTCGTTCTCAGGATATTGCAGTTTCACATTCAGTACCGCAGCCTGAATCTCATCCATGCGCGAGTTGACGCCCTGGTATCTGAAGATGCCGTCTTCTATCTTTCCATATTCGTGTAGTGACATGATGGCTTCCGCCAATTCCCTGTTATTGGTAGTTACAGCTCCCGCATCTCCCAATGCTCCCAGATTCTTGCTAGGATAAAAACTGTGGGCAGCAGCATCCGAAAGATTTCCGGTATATCTTCTTTTTGATGGTTTTTCAGAAGAATCAGATAGAGTAGTGGAGCATCCGAATCCCTGCGCATTGTCTTCGAAAAGCAAGAGATGATGCTTCTTGCAGATTTCAGCAATCTTCGGAGTCCATGCCAGTTTGCCATAGAGATGAACAATCATGATGGCTTTGGTCTTCGGTGTAATTCGGGCTTCTATCAGTTGGTCATCTATCTGTAATGTATCGATATTGGCATCCACCAATACAGGTGTCAGTCCTACGCTGCTGATGGCAAGTACGGTAGCGAAATAAGTGTTGGCAGGCACGATTACCTCATCACCTTTCTGCAACATTCCGATAGCCAGTTCCCCCATCAGCATCAGTTTGAGCGCATCCGTCCCGTTAGCGCAGCTGATGCAGTATTCAGTACCGATAAACTGTGCATACGATTTCTCAAACCTTTTTACGGCTTCACCTTGCAGATACCATCCGCTGTTGACCACCTTGTTGATAGCATCCTTTATCTCTTTCTCGTAAGGCTCATTGATAGCCTTCAGGTTGAGATAAGGAATCTTCTTAACTTCTGTTTCCATTGTTTCTTCTGTGATGATTTATACAAGTGATAAGACTTGTTTCTATAAATAAAAACGGATGTTTTGCGGTATTTATTATATGGGGAGCTATAAAAAAGACAAGAGCAGCTATCTTCTCAGACAACTGCTCTACATTCAATAGGTATTAGTTTTCTTTAAGGTAAAAAGATTGTATTCAGGATAACGTTTGCAAAGGTACTAAAAAAAAATGAAACAAAAAAATAAAATGGCAACAAATTTACCATCAACTTAAAAAAAAGTTTTAAAACCCTTTGCGGAGTCTTTTCTATTTGTACAAGGAAACAGATTTTTATATAAATAATGCCAAATAAAAAGCTGTGAAATAAAAAAATGTTACAAAACCGTCTTTTTCCCTTTCACAGCGTTCGATGTCTAAAATCTTTCGCCAAACAGGATGTTCATCATTGTTTTGATTCGATATGCGCTCTATAAAAATGGTTACCATCAATATATAGTCAATATGCTATGTTGGGTATGATTCTTCCCAACAGTTAGATAAGGTGTCTTCCAACTCCAAATTCTTCTGCAACTTTCTATTATCGGATATATTTTTTAGCCTTTATTGTTTAAAAGATTTTTAAAAAACGGTAATTATCGTTTACGAGTTCCCACTAGTGGGAACTCTCATTTATTTTATTTTTTGTATCTTTGCACCGTGTGACACAGATTAGAACCTTATTACCTACTTTGGAGGCGTCGCGACAAAAACAGTAATGTACGAATCTCTACTTCCGAAAGCCAACGGAGGCGGAGACAGGAGAGTTTATGCCCATAGCAAGAGAGCTATACAGCGCATTCTCAGCTCTGTGTTCACGGTGACACGGTGACAGGGTGACACGAGTTTTTCAACATTTCGCCTCGCACGCGGGCAGGCAGGAAAAATCAGGCTGAAAGTTCCTGCCTGCCCGCGCGAGAGTAAATCTTCAGAATTCCCTGTCACCTCTGTCACCCTGTCACCCAGAAGTCGGTTGTTTCCGAGACGGAAATCAAAGACTTACGATGCAAAAGTCAGTAGCTTACGATGTATAAGTAGCTACTCATTAAAATATTTTTCCAAACATGATATTCGTCATAGTTTTGAATAGAATCTTGGCATCAAACCACCAGGATCTGTGTTCCAGGTAGTAGAGGTCAAGACTCAATCTTCTCAACATCTTTGGCATCGTATCCGTATATCCGTTATACAGGGTGGCATAAGAAGTCACTCCTGGACGAATTTGGTAAAGAAAACGATATCGAGGATCATGTACCATAATCTGGTCGATATAAAATTTGCGTTCTGGACGTGGACCAATAAACGCCATGTCGCCCTTGGCTACGTTCCACAATTGTGGCAGTTCATCTAGATGATGTCTTCTTAGAAAAGCTCCAATGCGTGTCATGCGAGTTTCTCGTTCATGTTGGAAGAGTTGGGGACCATCTTTTTCTGCATCCACTTTCATACTTCTGAATTTATATATGTAGAAAGGTTTGCCGAATCGGCCGATTCTTTCTTGTTTAAAGATAGCAGGTCCATTATCTTCTCTTTTTACGAGAAAATAGCACACAACAAATAGAGGTGAGAAAACTATTAAGCCAAAGATAGCTAATAGAAAGTCTCCCGCCCGTTTTACATTTCTTTCAAATTCTGTCATGCCATCAGCAATGAAACGTTCGTCAGCTACGTTATCATTTAATTCTATTTCGAATGGAATGTTCGTAGACTTATTTAGTTGCGCTCTATTCATTTGTTCTATTATGTTTTATTATAAAACGTTTAGAGTGCTCATATATTGTCTAGAGTCTAGTTTTCTTTTTAGAATTTTGCAACTATAGCTTGGTAGAAACAGCAGAAAGAAGTATAAGTATGCTTTCAGTGTGCTGAATTTCAGTATGGTTTCGTATACAGCTACGTTGTAGTGAATGAGTTGCATCTTTTTCCTGGAAACTGAATTCTTTCTTACACAATAGTAGGCTAGAGGCTTTTTAGTATAAGCGTAGCATATTTTGCATTGTTGAAGAATCTGAATGAACAAAGCCCAATCCTGTCTTTTGCGGATAGTAGGCATATAGTATTTCTTCCCCAAAGCTTTTATATCATAGATAGCTGTGAGACATCCGATTTTATTGTCACGTTTTATCATTTTATACGTGATGCGGCGTGGCGGAATATTGATACCTATGGTCTCATAGTTAGAATTGCATATAAGATAAGTTGCACAGCAGAGAGCGCACTTCTTTTCTGACATGTAATTGATTTGGATTTCCAGTTTCTCTGGAATCCATCTGTCGTCGCAATCACAGAATGCGATGTATCTTCCTTCTGCTCTTTTGATACATGCGTTTCGGGCATATCCCGGTCCATGGTTTTCTGAGAGTAGTTCTATTTTTACTCTCTTGTCTGCTTGGGCAAATTCCTTCAGAATCTTAATGGTATCTTCATCAGTAGATGCATCGTCAGTTATAATAAGCTCCAAATTATCGTATGTTTGTCTCAGTATACATTGAATGCTGTCAGCAAGAAATTTGCCGGCATTATAAGTAGGCATGATGACTGATACTAAGTCTTCTTTCATTTTATATTTACCTATTTTTTTCATATTTTAACTTTATTAGATAACGTTCTCCTTTGCTTTTTATTGTGTTTCGCATGCCCGATATCTGTTCTGAATTTAAATGGTAGAGAAATAAGTGCTTAATAGGAACGTATATAATAGTTGATTTTCAATTTTATAGGATTTAAAACAATATCAAAAAATACTAATTTTTATTGAATAGACCAACTATATTTGTATGTTTTAAATAAAAAACGTATATTTGCATTGATTTAGAATCAAATTTTGTTTTGGAAAATAAAGCACGTTTTAAAAAGCATATTAGATATGCTTTTAGAATTCTCCATATAGATAACATGCCTCATGTTATGAAATATGGTTTGGTACATAATGATTCACCTTTTGCAAGTGATAGTTTTGTGCCAATAGGGGATATGTCTGTGATGGATGCCCGTTCAACGAAGCAACTGCCAGATGGGTCTTTCCTTTCTGAATATATTCCTTTCTATTTTGGTCCCAGGTCACCCATGTTATATAATATTCAGATAAGTGAAAAAATAACTGTAAATATGATACAAAGGAAAGTGTTTGAAACTCGATCCTTTAACTATGTGTTACTTCATAAACAAGACACAAAAATGTACCAAGCTTTTTTATTGATACTAAAAAGAATATGTAATATATAGGCAATATGAAAAAAAGTTTGTTGATGTTTTTATTCTTTTGGGTTTTGTTTTTGGGTGGGGACTCATTTCAGACGCAGGCAAAGAAAAAAACAAAAGATAGCTATAAACTTGTTTTTTGTGATGAGTTTAATCTATCTGATGGGGCTCAACCTGATACAGCAATATGGAGTCGCTGTCAACGATATAATAGTCAATGGAATCGTTGGGTCAGCGATTCTAAAGATGTTATATATATAAAAAGAGGAAAACTAGTGTGTCGTGCAATTCCTAACTCGAACGAAAAAGGAGATACGGCAAAGATGCTAACTGGAGCTATATGGACAAGAAATAAATATGCTTTTCAGTATGGACGCTTGTTGGTGAGAATGAAGACAAACGTCATAACGGGCAATTTTCCTGCAGCCTGGCTTGGAAGACAGCAGAAAGATGGAAACAAGGCTCCGTATGGTGAAATTGATGTTGTGGAGATGTTTGGAAGTAAGCAAGAATCTAACCATAATATACATACTCAATATACTTTGGATAATCCCAAGCATGGACTTAGAACCAGTTTCAAACATGATGTGGATGTAACTAAATGGCATGTGTATGGCATAGAGTGGACTCCTAAATATGTAAAATGGCTCGTTGATGGACGACTGGTGGGAATCTATTATAAGTCTTCTGATAAAGAACTGCTTAAAAAGCACCAGTGGACTTTTGATGATAAGTTCTTTATTCTCCTCAACCAGAGCGTAGGAACTGGAGCTCATGGTATGATTCCAGACATAACTAAGACATACGAAACAAAATTTGATTGGATAAGAGTTTATCAAAAGAAATAGATATGGAAGGTATAAAAAACATTTTGGCTGCAATATTGGTGAATTTTCCAGTTGCAGTTGTGAAGATGCGCTATTTGATGAGATTCAAGCGACTGCCAAATCTTAAGAATCCTCACGATTTGAATGAAAAAATCTTGTATCAGAAGCTATATACAGATACAACGTTGTGGAGTCGATTGGCAGACAAGGTATTGGTTAGAGACTATGTTAAGGACTGTGGCTTGGAAAGTATACTAACCAATTTATATGCAGTATGGGACAAGGCTACAGATATTTGTTTTGATGAGCTTCCTGATGCTTTCATGCTGAAGTCTAACAATGGCGACGGAAAAGGAACTAATATTGCGATTTTTGACAAGAAAAGATTGTCGGCATCTGACATAAAGTCTTTAAAGGATACAGCCGCAGGCTGGTTGGAGCAAAAGAATATTGGGGCTTTGTCTGCAGAGCCTCATTATAATTCCATCAAACCTCTTGTGTTTGCAGAGGAATTGTTGCCTATTCCAAAAGGAGAAAAGTCTATAGTGGACTATAAGCTTTGGTGCTTTAATGGAGAACCTTATGCTTTTTTGGTTATATCTAACCGTAAGAGTGGAGGAGAGGCTGAAATTGCATGTTATGATTTGGATTGGAAGGATCGTTCCGACTTGCTTGCAATAACTAAGCATTATAATATTAGAAAAAGTGGTTTGAAACATCCGGAGAATTTGGAATCTATGATAGAGTATGCCAGAATACTAGCAAAGCCTTTCCCGCAGGTTAGAGTAGATTTCTATGATATAGAAGGCAAAATCTATTTTGGGGAACTTACCTTTACTTCGCTGGGAGGTATGATGAATTATTTCACGCAGGAAGCTTTGAATGATATGGGAGAAAAAATAAATCTTTCCTATGCGAAGCATTAGTAACGTATTAATTTCAAAGAGAGAAGGATGTTATTTATTTTAAGTGATGTCCTTCTCTCTTTGAAAGCATGATTATCTGCTTCTGTTCTGCCTTCTTTTTGAAATCTTTTATGCTAAAAGGCTAGGTCTTTTTCTAAATTTCAAAAGTAAAATTAATGTTGTTGTATAAATTTGTTGTAAAAAGTACCTGCTATTCTACTTAGATAAAATAGGGGATCGTTATGAGTAAGATGCCTCAAGTACATGCCTGTATATTTGGAACTTTGAGACAGAAATTCATATATCTTGGTCACGATGCTGATTTTATGTCTTCCTGCAGAATTATTTCTCTTTCTGATGTAGTATATGCAACTAGGTGCGGCCACTTTCACGTGTTTGACCTTCCAGGATATTCCATACATAAATATGGAGTCTTCACCACGTTTGATATTTGTGTCGAAACGTTGTCCGTTAATACATTCTTTAGGAAGCAGCTTGCAACATGCAGATGAGAAAAAACTGCGATTGGAATAGCGGCTTGATTCCTTTTCCGGTTGATAGTTTCTGTAAGCACGACTCAGAAAATGCTGTTCATATTCTTCTCCTGTTTCCTTATCCACTGCTTTTACATTGGCTTCAACAATTCCGTCGTCACATGTTTTAGAAAGCAACTCCGTTAGATAGTTGTCTGATACCCAGTCATCATCATCGATGAAACAGATATAGCTACCTTGGGCTTTTTCCATTCCATGATTTCTTGCTCTTGATACACCATTAGGGGTTGAGTAAAGCAGTGTGCTGGCAAAGGAGTATTTTGGTAGTTTTTTACGAATCAAGCTTTCATAAGGTTCTCTTTCACCATTGAGCACGAGGATTACCTCAAACTCATCCTTTGATAAAGTTTGATTCTCAAGACTTCCTAAACACTCCCAAAGATAGTCCTTGGGAGCGTATGTTGGTATAATAACACTTATTTTAGTTGCCATAACTGTTACTTATTTTGCATATTCAACTTCAATACCTCCTATCTCTGCTGCGATCTGTGAATAAGAAGAACCTACGCTTCCTATAATCTTATTGGTCTTGCTAAGACAGAATAAGTCTAACACTGCAAATTTCATTCCTTCCAAGGAATTGCGGTCTGTATCATCCATCAGGGTAATGATGCGGTTCGGATACTTTGATTTCAGACTTTCCTTTACTTCATCATCATCGCTGGCTACATAGAACTTGGTATTGGCTTTCTGCTTGATTTCCGCATTCATCATGTTGGTAAAGTTCTCTAATGGAGAGGATTGAATGGAAACCACATTGTCTGTTCTGCGGATATGTACACCGATAGTTCGCTCAGAAAAGCCAGCCACTACCTCGTCTATTCTGCGCTGGATATCATCCTGTGGGATGAACATCCCCTGGATGGTATATTTTGTACACATCGGATAGCACGAGATGAGAAGGAGCGAGCGTGAATAGCTCATTTTCAATTTGCTGTATATCTCGCCATCTCGGTAGATACTGAAGTTGAACACGATTTTCTCAAACATTGTTTTCAGCAGGGGCCATCTTACCAGGTAGTCCTTGTTGCCATTGATGTTGTATAGCCATTGCTTGTTCTCTACCAGTTTCACGTCTTCTTGTGGAATTGGTTTGAAAAGTTCACAATGATAGCTTTTTGCCACAGCCACTCCTGTGGCAATGGCACGTAAGCGATTACAAAGTCCTCCTGTTGGTATGATTTTAACTTCCATGTTTCGTTATCGATGTAGTTATTCTTTTATTTCTTAATTGTATTTCTGATGGCATCCAGGAAACCATGACCATACTTGGTGTCTGGTTCCACGTAGTTGCCTTCACCCCATTCGTTCCATGAGCGGAGGAAGAGAATCTTTCTCTGCTCTGGCTTGTTCTTGATGAGCTGCAGTGCATCTTCTATATGATGCTCGAAGTTTTCAGGAGTTGCATTCACGTAGATGCCTTCATGCTTACCGGCTCTTGGTGTACGGTCCCACTGTGGGAAAAGGGTAGGGAACACGTTGTCCCAATTGTCTTCTGGTGAAAAGAAATGCTTCATCACCTTAGGATAATCATACTTCAGTGCCGGCATGAAAGGGAATGCCTTCTGCATCGCTTTTCTTGCAATACGCCAATACTTTCCCTGATACATCATCTCGGCTCTACCTTTTCCCATCGGGTTGATGCCATCGAAACCTAATTCCAGGAATGAGTTATAGATGTCTGCACTGCTTTCAAGGTTTGGCATCACACGGCTAATGGTGCCATCTTCGTTTCTCTTGACCGTTGTTGTAGAAGCACACATAGCAACAAAGAAGATGTCTTTCAATCCATTCTCCTTTGCCATCTTTCTCCAGAGTTCCATGAAGTGGCGAACATCCTTGAAATGATATGGATCGAAAATCAAAAACAGTGGCTTACCATCTACGGTGATGTAACGGTGGTCTTTAAATGCCTTGAGCACATAGTTGAAATGGGCGATGTAATCTTCATCGCCAGGATACAATTGCTCACAGATCATCTGGTTGCCACCTTTGTTCTTCCATGTATTTGTTTTCCAATCATGGTTTGCCCATGCCAGACAAAATGGAAAATCAGGTTTGCCAGAATTGAGAACCTCATCGAATGGTCGCTGCAACAGGCGTTTGCCGTTGCCCATCCAGTAATGCCAGTAGCAGAATCCCTCTACACCAGCTTCCCGTGCCAACTGTGCCTGCTGTTCGCGTGTTTCTGGCAATCGAAGATCATAAAAACCTAAATCGGCTGGTATTCTTGGCTGATAGTGTCCACGAAATACAGGACGGGCTTTGGCTACGTTGGTCCATTCCGTAAATCCTGGTCCCCAGACATTGTCGTTTTCAGGGATTGGGTGAAACTGCGGCAAATAATATGCTATAACTCTTGCTTCCATTATGTTGTTTTCTATTATATATTATTTCAAATTAATTAAACTCTTATTTAAAAACATCTTTCTGTTTGTTGGCAAATAATAATTTATCCAATCTTCCATAGGAATGGGAATTCAATGTAACCTAAACCATAATTTAATATGATGAGTGAGATTAAGGATACTATTGAAATGCCAATCCATTTTTGTTTGATGGTGTAGCAGATGTTGGTGTAAAGTATTACGTTGACGATACTAAACAGATAGCATACACGTTGAGCCATTACTGGCAAAATTGCAAATGTAGCAAAGCAGAATAATCCTAGCGTGAATATTTTCATCATGACTACAAAATATTTGTTAAACTTTATAATAGTATCATGAAAGTATAACAGATAATAATATAGCAAGACAGAAAACATCTGCATTGGACTGAATACATTTATTGATACTGTTAATAAGCCTTTTTCTACTCCTTTTTGATATAGAGCAAGCTTGTCTCCAATGTAAGGAAGATTCGTGCTGACAATGAAGTTTGCACCTGTAAAATAAAAGAGATAACTTAAAGGGATGAGACTACCCCATATAATTTTCTCTTTCTTAGTCATGGGCTTGTTGCTTAAAAATATCAGCGGTAAAAACAGAAGTCCAGATATATGGAAAAAAGAACCTATCAGCAGAATGGTTAATGCTAATTTCTTCTTGCCCTCTGCTATTGGCTTTATAGCCAAAAGGAGGCAACCGGACAATATTCCTGTACGAATTTGTGTAACTTCATGCAGCTCATAATAGTAAGCCATATAGACGACTATCGGCAAAAACCACATTGTAGAGTATTTCCTGAATCCTACAAATTTGAGTGTTAATCCCCAGAATGCATAAAACAAAAACAAAATATGTACATCATCAGTGATGAGGTTCAGTATCATAGACAATAGAATATATGAGTATTCTATATTCTCTTGTCGTCCGGAACTAAAGTAGTTTCGGTAGGTTTCCTCATAATTCAGAGAATCTGGATCGATGCCCACTTCGCGTAAACCAGCCAATAAGATAAGTGACATACCTATCAGCAGATATAATGGAAGTTTGTATTTACCAAGATACTCTTCCGTATACGACAATATGACTGCGATAAAGAATATTGCTATGATTATATAACCCATATAGCTTTATTTTTTTATTTTTTTCTATTTACTAAATCTTTGATGAGACTCCGTTCTTTTTTTGAAATTCCAACTGCATATAGTAGGATTGATATGCTTATAGCAGAAACGGCAAACGATAAGAGGAGCTGAAGGATCCTGTTTACGTGCAATGCCTCTATGCAATATACTATCAGCGTGGTTATCGAAATAATCAGAATGCCCGGTAATACCAGTCTCGCCAGATATTTACTGGCGGTTAAATCTGAAATACTTGTTTGCAGCATCAGTAATCGGATGATATGTGCCAGAATGCAAAGTCCAATCATTGTGACGAATACATAGTATGATGGCATGCCTAACTTGAATAAGACCCAACTGACAGGCAGGCATAGTATCGTCATGCTTTCAACATACATGCTGTATTTGCGAATGTTGCCTGTTGCCTGTATAATAGTCGTTATTGGATTATGTAACGCCAGACATATTGTGTAAAACGCATAGAGCCGGGCAAACAAGATCATGGTAGGTGTACATTCTCCTAACCAAAGTGTGAGCAACGTCTCTGCTTCGAAGATGAATGGGATGAGAACCATCGACAGCAAATAGAGTATTGCCTTGCTGCTAGCAAAAAAAAGCTGCTCTAGATATCCATTCTCGTTCGACGAATATGCTTTGATCATCGCAGGTCGGAAAGCAATGACTACACTATTGGTAAGCGTGTTGATGGCATTGTATATCTGATTGGCGATTCCAAAGGCTGCATTGATGATTGGTCCGAAGAACACATTCAGAATAATGGTACTTCCCTGGGTCATGCCTACTCCTGCCAAAGCTCCATAGAATGACCAGCCGGAGAAAGAGAAAAGTTCCTTGTAGAGAGTCTTCTTCTTTACGATGGTATATTTACATTCAGGATACTTCCTTTTGGCAATGATAACGTAAAGCATCATAACCATAAATGCTTCGAGCATTAATGCTGCTCCATAATACACTAAATCATCTCCACCAGTTATGCCGATGCAGTAGGCAATAAGGAGTTTCACAATGCAGTCGATAGTAGAAATCAGAGCATAGTATCCCATATTCTCATTGGCAAAGACTGCACCGATGAATGGTATCTGCAGGAGGGTGAATATGAAAGAAAACAGGGAAAACTGAAGAATCCATTGTGCCGCTTCCATACGTTCCACAGGAATGGTGAGTTGTGTAGATATCAACCAGGGACCAACAATCTCAAATAGGACTAACAGAACGAGAGCTATCATCACGACTATGTTGAGGCTCACGGAGAAAATCTCCTTTAATCTGTCTGATTCTCCTTTACCCATTGCGAAAGAATAAAAGCGTTGGGTGGATAGGGCAAGTACACTGCTGATGCATGTGCTTGCTGTCACCACGCCTGCCACGGCATTGAAGATACCATAGTCTTCTGTGCCAAGTCCTGCCAATACCCAACGTATCGTATAGAGATTGACGAAGGTGATAATAAGCATTCTAGCGAATAGCACCAATGTATTGGATGCTATTCGCTTAGAACGGTTTTGTATGTCTTTGCAATTTGCATACATATTTAATCGATTTCTCCAAATATAACTTTTCTAATAGAAAAAAATGTAATAATCATGAAGGTCAAAAAAGTCATTCCAATTACAAACAACATTCTTTTTGGACCTGCGGGTTTTAAAGGTACGGAGGCACTTTGTAGCGTTGTAAAAGCTGGTGTTTGAAGTGTTAATTTTGCACGAGCTTGCTGAACTTGAGCTTGTAATGCAGTATAATTATTATAGAGTAACTGCATTTCATTTTCCAAGTCATTTTCTTTCAATTTATAGGATTCCAATATGATGTCATTGTTGGCATCAGCATAGCTACCATATGTCTGTCTAACCTTTTCATATTTGCTTTTTGCTTCAGAACAGAGTTCTTGATAGTACTCTAAATCTTTGCGTGCTTTACTTGTACGGTAATCTGTGATGAACTGTTGTAATCTGTTTTGTACTGTATCTGTTAATGTTGCGCAAATAAGTGGATCTTGTGCTTCTACAGAAATAGAAATCACATAGTTTTTTTTATCTATGGTACATGATACATTATCAGCAATAGTCTTGGCTATTTGATCCTGTCTTTTGGTTAGTCTGAAAGGATTTACTTTGCTACTAGTCATGCTTGTCGTATCTTTTGTTGTAAACAATATTTTTATACTTTTAATCGTTTTAGTCCACCATGGATATTTTTGTTTTGTTGCAAGATAGTCATAGTAGGTGGTGTTGATGGTCCCGTCAAGTGACTTGACTTTGACATCAAATAAGCTTGTAAGGAAATCATTAGATTCAATCAAGTCTGGATACAATTCAGGGAAAATGGCATCTTCGTTAGAAGAAGAGCTACCTATGTCGAAACCAAAAGAAGAGGCAAGTTCCCCCAAGGAACCAGTACTAAAACTTGATAACTCAGGAGCAAGTTTAGCTGTGCTTTTGTAATGTCTAGGCACGCACATGATAATTAGGATAGATAAAATGAATGAGACAGGTATGCCTATAAAATAAGCTTTCCTGTTTTTTATCATTGCTTTTATGATGGCTGTTACATCAATTTGTTTAACTGAATTATTATTATCCATTTTCTTCGTTATTCTTTTGTTTACTTACTCATATTAGCAATCGTAGCAATCATAGCGGCGATGCTGCTAACTTATCCCTGTTTCCAACTCTCAACTCCTCTTGTTTTGCTGGAGAAGTTGATGCCAAGCTTGACAACTGTTCGCTTATCCATAGCGAAAGGAGCTGCATAGTTTTTGACTTCTATCTGTTGCAGAGCTTCTTCGGCGCTTCCATCTAATTTGCATTCGATGATGTAGATGTAGTCGGAAGTTTGAATGAGAACGTCCATCCTGCCATCACTTGTCGGTATTTCTACCTGTGTGTGGAATCCCATAATCTTAAAAATGAGATATAGGGCATTTTGGAAGTAAAGTTCTGCTTCGCCTGCTACCTGATAGCTGTTATCTGCAAAGAAAGCGGTAAGCCGATTCATAAATTGTTCGACATGTCCTGCTTCAACATCCTTCACAAACTCATCGACCATAAAGGCGGAACGGTCACCTGCAGAACAGTATAGCGGTAGGAGGAAGTTAAGGAAACCTTCTTCCACCTCCTTGTTCGGGAAGCCTAGTAGATATTTCTTAAACCTTTCGTCATAGCCTTTGATAGTGAGATAACCACTCTGGTATATCACTGGTATCGGATTGGTTGACAGCGAGTCTACGCTGTTGATTACATCGTCTGATACCCTTTCCTTTGTCATGTCTGGCAAACGATAGTTGTGCATTTTCAGCAAGTCAACTAGAAATGTGGGTGTGCCAGTCTCAAACCAGTAGTTTTTATAGCGAAGTCTTGACAAAGTGTTCAGTACGCTGAATGGGTTATAGATGCCTACTGTATTTTCCTCGAAATGATATCCGTCGTATCTTGCCTTCAGTTTTGCTATTGTGGCTTCTTCTGTATCGCCATTAGCTTCGGCTAATTCGCTGATACCTTCCTTGAAATTCGTAAGCAGTTCCTTCTCTGTCATTCCGCAGATGCTGATATAGCGGTGGTCCATCGAGATATCCGTCAGGTTGTTGAGGTCGCTGAACACGCTAACCTTGCCAAACTTGGTTACACCGGTGAGGAATGCAAACTTGATATATCGGTCTTGTGTCTTCAATACCGAATAGAATGCTTTCAGCTGTGCACGGTGTTCAGCCTGTAACTCTGGGTCGCGCAAGGTCTGAAGTATAGGCTTGTCGTATTCATCTATAAGAATTACAACACCACATCCTTCTTTCTCTGCAGCTCGTGCTATCACACCCTTGAAACGAAGGGCAAGTGTGGCTTCTGACTCACGGGTTCCATATTTGCATTCCCAAGTTGTGAGGTAGTCATTAAGAACTGTGTACAGACTGTCTTTCTCTCGAAAGTTGGCTGTGTTGAGATCAATATGGAAGATAGGATATTTCTTCCAATCTGTTTCCAAGTCATATATGGCTAAGCCCTCGAAGAGTTCCTTCTTACCCTGGAAGTATGCTTCCAAAGTAGACAGAAAGAGACTCTTTCCGAATCGGCGTGGACGACTGAGGAAATAGTATTCTCCCTCTGTCGCCAACTTGTACACGAATCGGCTCTTATCTACATACGAATATCCATTTGTACGTAGCTTTTCGAAATCTTGTATTCCTATAGGATATTTCATAAAATGACTCCTTTTTTATAGGTGCTTGATTATTCTTACTTACTCATATTAGCAATCGTAGCAATCATGGCGGCGATACTGCTCATGCTGCTTCCCATACTCATCATTTCGGCGGTACTCATCTTGCGCTTCAGCTTAGCTGGGACGACAATCTCGCTGCCTGGCTGCACTTTGGCACCATGAGAGAGCTTGGCTACCTTGCCATTCATATAGATGATGTATGCCTTGCTCTTTAATGCATCTGAGGCAAAACCACCTGCCTGATCGATATAGTAGCTTGCCTTCTTGCCCTTTTCGTAGGCTACCGTGTTAGCAAACATTACGGCACCATTGATCTTTACCGTACCATTGTACTGAGGAATGACCAGACGGTCGCCCTCGCGCAAGATGATGTCGGCATCGCTGCCTGGATTCGCCAGTGCTTCTGGAAGGTCGATACCTACAGGGTATTCGCTAGGTACATTGAACTTCTCTATATTGGTGCGCTCTACATCCTTAGAGGTCTGCGAGATGGCACTGGCATTGTTGCTGCTGGAGGCTAGCTGCAGAAGATTTTTCTGTATCTCTTCGCGCTGCATCTTCAATACTGCCTCCATGCGCTGCTTCTCTTGCTCGTTGGCTTTGCGGATGATGCGGGCTCCCTTGAGATATGCCTGGTCGGTAGCTCCACCTGCCTTCTTGAAGAGTTCACTCAGGCGGGCGTTGCGACGGTCTAATGTATAGAGACCGGCAAACATCACTTCACCGGTAATTGATACGTTCTGCTGCTCTACATACGCCGGACTCTGACGAATCATTACTTCATCAAATGGCATCAGCTTGAAGCCTGGAGTGCCGTCGATAACGAAGCCGTCTTTAAGAGATAAAGTGTAGGTCTTGGCGATAACGCTATCTGGACGTAAAGCCTTGGCATCCATCACTCTACGGCTTACCATTACATTAACGGTTGAAGCTTTGTCGGTCAAGCCGCCTGCCTGAAGAACGAAGTCTTCGAGGGTCTCATTGTCGGCATATTGATAGACGCCTGGATACTGCACTTCGCCACGGATGGTGAGGGTGCGCTCTACAATCTTTTCCTGTCGGGTAGGGATGAAGAGAACATCGTTTTCCTTCAATGGGATATCTGGAGTCTTGCCGTTCATGATGCCGGCAATGTCTACACTTACTACTTCGAGTGAGCGGTCTGACTTCATGCGGTGCATTACGGCACGGTTAGTGAATGCCTCCTCAGTCAATCCTTCGGCATGCTCTACAAGGGTGCGTACGCTGTTGATCTGCTCGCCCAGGTTGTACATGCCCGGACGGAATACGGCTCCTTTCACCTCTACGGTGTTGGCGTAGCGTGGCAGGATGCTGTCTACGCTGATTGAGTCGCCGTCATCGATACGGAAACTGGAGAAGTCGAACTCTTCTATATTATATACGGCACGTTCTCTGCCGGTCTTGCGGTTCAGTCTTACAGATTTCTTGTAGGCATCGCCTGTAAAACCACCGGAATACTTCAGAAGGGAATTGACACTCTCGTTCTTCTTCATTTCGTAAATCATCGGGCGCTTTACCTTTCCGGCGATGGTTACGAGACAATCGTATGGACCTACTACGATGACATCGTTGTCGGCAAGACGGACATTACCCGTCAGTTTGCCGTTCAGAATATAGTCGTAGATATCAACAACCGTTACCAGTTTGTTGTGTCTGTATACCTTGATGTTTCTCAATGTACCCAGATCGTTGGTTCCGCCAGCCATGTAGAGTGCATGGAATACGGTAGCGAAGGCTGAGAGGGTATAGGTGCCCGGAATCTTAACCTCGCCCATTACGTTTACCATGATGGTCTTGGTCTGTCCTACGGTAAGCTTGATGCGGCTTGAACGGTATCTGCTGCCCACGGTATTGCGCAGGCGGGCATTAGCCTGAGCTACGGTTAAGCCTGAAACGCTGACCGGTCCATAACCCTCGATGGTTACTTCACCATCTGGCGAAACGGTGCTCTCGATGGTTTTCTGAGAGGCGCCATAGATATCTATGATGACGGCATCGCCAGGCCCCAGACGATAGTTCTGTGGGGTAGCGATGTTCATATTTGGCTCGAAACTGAGGTCTTTGTTATTGAAGATGTCACGGCCGAAAACCTTACTGCGCTTCTGGTTGAGCTCAGCCTGCAGCTGTTTTACCATGGTAGCTGTATCGGGTACCAGGGCGTTCATTTCTTTGCTGAAATCGTCATAATCTGGGTTGGTTTCATCATAAGATGAGTAGTAGCTGTCGTTCTGCTTGCTCTGGATGCGATAGTTGCTATAGGTTGAAGCTTGCTTCTCATTGTCCTTGTCCTGGTAATCTTCTCTATGCTTACCATTGTTGGTCCGCATTCTCTTGTTGCCTGCATTTCCTGCAGCGGTTGTGCTGTAGAGCTCGTTCTGCTGCGGCATCTTCTGATACTTATTGCGTACACGTCGAATCTGGGAGATGTCTACGCCCTTCTGCATCAGTTTGGTAACAATCTGAGAATTGGCTGTGCCACGCTCATGTTCTTTCACCACAAAGCTCATGACCTGATCATCGGTCATGTGTGAACTCTGTGCGAAAAGAGGCCCTGAAGACAGGACGAGCGCCAGTACAAGTATGATATGTTTCTTCATTTTTGTTCTATTATCTTAGTTATATTTATGTAATAACTCGAAAAAAGTGATTTTGTTGCTATAGAAGGCTGAAAAGATGTTAATAAAAACAAGAAACCCAGGGTTCAACCCTGGGTTACTGATGTTCTGAGCGAGATACGGGAGTCGAACCCGCCTCACAGGCTTGGGAAGCCCGTGCACTACCGATGTGCTAATCTCGCGAAGGAAAATACTAACTCCTTTCACAAGAAAGAGCCACGAGCGGGACTCGAACCCGCGACCCACGCATTACGAATGCGTTGCTCTACCAACTGAGCCATCATGGCTTTTTGCCCGAAAGCAGATGCAAAGGTAATGAATATTTTTTGAAATAAGAAATTATTGCCTAAACTTTTCTTGTGGTTAACTCTTATTAACTAAAGTTCGTTGGTTGCTATACCGGGTTCATAATAAAAGAGGGACTATCGCCAGTGGATAGTCCCTCTTCTGATTATAGTTTCTTGAATGTCAATTCTTCTTTTTTCGAATTTTTGCCTACCGAGATGGTGTCGCCTGGCTTCATTGTGCCATCGAGTAACATCTCGCAAACGGAATCTTCGATGTAGGTCTGGATGGCGCGGCGGAGTGGGCGGGCACCAAACTGCACATCGTATCCCTTCTTGGCTACCATCTCCTTTGCCTTTTCGGTAATCTGGAAATGGAATCCCAAGTCTTCTATTCTCTTGACCAGTCCTTCCAGGTCGAGGTCGATGATGCGCTTGATGGCATTGAGATCCAACTGGTCGAAGGTGATGATGTCATCGAGGCGGTTCAGGAACTCTGGAGCAAACTGCTTGCTCAGACTCTTCTGGACGATGCTGCGGGCATACTCCTTGTCTTTTTCGTCCATCGCCAATCCGCCTTTTATACCTGCAGAAGTAAAGCCGACGCCTCTGCCGAAATCTTTCAGCTGGCGGGTTCCTGCATTAGAGGTCATGATGATGATGGTGTTGCGGAAGTCGATGAGTCGGCCGTTGCCATCGGTAAGTCTGCCTTCGTCGAGTACCTGTAAGAGCAGGTTGAATATCTTGCTGTTGGCTTTCTCTATTTCGTCGAGCAATACGATGCTGTATGGTTTGCGGCGTACCTTTTCGGTCAGCTGTCCACCTTCGTTATAGCCTACGTATCCTGGAGGCGCACCTACCAGACGTGAGGTGTTGAAACTCTCGGAGAATTCGCTCATGTCTATTCTGATGAGTGAATCTTTCGAACCAAACATTTCCTCGGCAAGTTTCTGGGCAAGATAGGTCTTACCTACACCTGTAGGACCCAGGAACATGAATACGCCAATAGGATGGTTAGGGTCGCGCAAGCCTACACGGTTCCTCAGAATGGTCTTTACCATCTTGTTGATGGCATTATCCTGAGCAATCACCTTGTGCTTCAGGTTGTGTTCCAGATCTTTCAGACGTTTGCTTTCACCCTCTGCCATGCGTTGAGCCGGTACGCCGGTCATCATGCTGATAACGTTGGCAATGTCTTCGGCTGTCACCTCAACATATTCGCCAATCTCTCCCTGCTGCCATTGCGCCTTCATGTCCTCAATCTCTTTCTCGATCTTGGTCTGGGCATCTCTGCATGAGGCTGCCATCTCGAAGTTCTGGTTTGCTACAGCCTGCTGCTTCTTGCTGATTATCTTTTTCAGTTCTTTTTCCAGCTTGATATATGGAGCAGGAACACTTGCATTATTAATATGTACGCGCGAGCCGGCTTCATCTATCACGTCGATAGCCTTGTCTGGGAAGTGGCGGTCGGTGATATAGCGCTCTGTCAGTTTGACACATGTCTCGAGAGCCTCGTCTGTATATCTCACACAGTGATGCTTCTCGTAATGTTCCTTGATGTTGTGCAGTATCAGCAGGGTCTCTTCGCGTGTAGTTGGTTCAACGATAACCTTCTGGAAACGGCGCTCCAAGGCTCCGTCCTTCTCAATGCTCTTGCGATACTCATCGAGCGTGGTGGCACCGATGCACTGGATGATACCTCTTGCCAGGGCTGGTTTCAGAATGTTGGCTGCATCCATGCTTCCTTCGCCGGAACCGGCGCCTATCATGGTGTGAATCTCATCTATGAAGATGATGATCTCCGGATGGTCCTCCAGTTCCTTGATGACATTCTTGATGCGCTCTTCAAACTGTCCGCGGAATTTGGTTCCTGCAACGATGGCAGTCAGGTCGAGACTTACCAGACGCTTGTTGAAGAACATAGGCGATGTTTCCTGGTTGTTGATGAGTTGTGCCAGTCCTTCTACGATGGCACTCTTTCCTACGCCCGGTTCACCTATTAATACTGGGTTGTTCTTCTTTCTGCGACCCAGAATCTCGAGCACACGCTGAATCTCCTTCTCTCTGCCCACGACAGGATCCAGTTTTCCATCGGCTGCAGCCTTGGTCAGGTCGAAACTGAATTTGTCGATGGTAGGGGTGCTGCTCTTTTTGCGCGGAGTCCCATTTGAACGGGTAGACAGTCTCATCGGGTTCTGGTCCTTTTCCATATCGAATGGCTCTTCGTCAGTTTCCATCATGTCGTTCTGCTCGTTGTAGTCATCTTCTGCTTCTATTCCACCAGCCATCTCCAGGCTCTCTGCTTCCTCCTGCCTGTCAGCATCAGGGGTTTCTGAATCTGGTGTTTGGGGTTCCATTTTGAAATCCTTCGGCTCTTCTGTCTTCTGCTCATCATCCTTGTCAGTAGGATAGAGCATTTCGATGGCACGGTCGTAGCTTAAGCCCAGTTGACTCAGCCAGTTGGCTACAGGGTTCTTGTCATTTCTCAAGATGGCAAGCAGCAGATGTCTTGGCTCTACAATCTTGGAGTGCTCGTAGTTGTTTGCCTCGCGGATAGAGTCTCTGATAATGCTGTCTGTTATCTGGCTGAATGGGATGTGGCTGTTCTCCTTCACGTTATCGGCAGGAGTTTCTTCCACACGCTTTTCCAGTTTGCTGTTAAGGACTCCGCTGAAAGCCATCGGACTGATGTCTGCGCCCTTCAGGAGCTTGTTGACATCGCTGTCGTTCTGGCTGATCAGACTCAGCATCAGATGCTCCACGCTGATTTCTCTTCCCAAGGTGCGTGCTGCTTCTTTGCTACTTCTGTTCAGTATGTCCTGTATATGTGAAAACGGATTTATCATATTTGCTTATATTTTTAAAAAAACTCAGTGCAAAAGTACACATTATTTTCAATAATAGCAAATGATATGCCAACTTTTTTGCATTGTTAAAATACAAATAATGCTAAAATAATGCGATTTTTCGTCTCTAAAGCGTTTTAGTATCATTTTTTTTTGTATCTTTGTCGGGAATTTCAAAAGGGTAAAACGGCTTAGAACGCAAGGAAATGCCCTTAAACGCGATTTCCGGATGGAAAACAGACGTTTTGAAAGTAACGAATAAACAATAATACATTAATATAAGAAATGGACGAAAATCAGACAATGGATCATGATAGAATCATGAAGATCAACATTGAGGAGGAGATGAAGTCGAGCTACATCGATTATTCGATGTCAGTTATCGTGGCTCGTGCCCTCCCTGATGTACGTGATGGTTTCAAGCCTGTGCACCGCCGTATTCTTTACGGTATGCTCGGTATTGGAAACACCAGTGACAAACCTTATAAGAAATGTGCGCGTGTTGTTGGTGAGGTGCTCGGTAAGTATCACCCTCACGGCGACTCTTCTGTTTACGGCGCTCTGGTGCGTATGGGACAGGAGTGGAACATGCGTTATACCTTGATTGACGGACAGGGTAACTTCGGTTCTGTTGATGGTGACTCTCCTGCTGCCATGCGTTATACAGAGTGCCGCCTCTCCAAGATGGGTGAGCATATCATGGATGACCTTGACAAGGAAACGGTTGATATGACCAACAACTTCGATGATACCCTGCAGGAACCTACCGTGATGCCTACCAAGATTCCTAATCTTCTGGTAAATGGTGGTAACGGTATTGCAGTAGGTATGGCTACCAATATGCCTACCCACAACCTGGGTGAGGTAATTGACGGTTGCTGTGCATATATCGATAATCCTGACATCGACACCGATGGATTGATGCAGTATATCCCTGCTCCTGACTTCCCAACCGGTGCTACCATCTATGGTATCCAGGGAGTGAAGGATGCATACGAAACGGGTCGAGGCAGAATCGTGGTTCGTGCCACTGCTGAGATTGAAAGTGGTGAAAACCATGATAAGATTGTTATCACCGAGATTCCTTATGGTGTTAACAAGGAGCAGCTCGTGATGGCTATTGCTGACCTTGCCAAGGAAGGCAGAGTAGATGGCATTGCTAATGTAAACGATGAGTCTGGCCGTCAGGGTATGCGTATCGTTGTTGATGTGAAGCGTGATGCCAATGCTAATGTTCTTTTGAACAAACTCTTTAAGCTGACAGCTCTTCAGAGTTCATTCTCAGTGAATTGCATCGCTCTTGTTAATGGCCGTCCACGTCTTTTGAGTTTGAAGGAGTGTGTGAAGTATTTCGTAGAGCATCGTCATGATGTTACGATCCGCCGCACCCAGTTCGAACTGAAGAAGGCTCAGGAGCGTGCTCATATTCTCGAGGGCTTGATCATTGCTTGCGACAACATCGACGAGGTGGTACATATTATCAGAGCCAGCAAGACTCCTTCTGATGCCCAGCGCAACTTGGAGAAGCGCTTCGAACTCGATGAACTTCAGAGTAAGGCCATCGTGGATATGCGCCTCAGCCAGTTGACAGGCTTGCGTCTGGAGCAGTTGCACAATGAATTCAACGAGTTGATGAAGACCATCGACTACTTGAACCAGATTCTGAACGATCCTGAGCTCTGCAAGAAGGTAATGAAGGATGAACTCAACGAGGTGAAGGAGAAGTATGGTGACGCACGTCGTACCATGATTAAGCCTGATGACCATGAATTCAATCCAGAAGACTTCTATCCAAACGACCCAGTGGTTATCACCGTGAGTCATCTCGGATATATCAAGCGCACCCCATTGTCAGAGTTCCGTGAGCAGGCTCGTGGTGGAGTAGGTTCTAAGGGAGCCCGTACCCGTGATAAGGACTTCACCGAGTATATCTATCCTGCTACTATGCACCAGACCATGCTGTTCTTCACCAAGAAGGGCCGCTGCTACTGGTTGAAGTGTTACGAGATTCCTGAGGGCGACCGCAATTCCAAGGGTCGTGCCATCCAGAACCTCCTCAACATCGAGAGCGATGACCAGGTGAATGCATTCCTCCGCTTGAAGGGATTGAATGATGCAGAGTTCATCAACAACCATTATGTAGTCTTCGCTACCAAGAATGGTACCGTAAAGAAGACCTGTCTGGAGGCATATTCCCGTCCACGTGCCAATGGTGTGATTGCTATCAACATCGTAGAGGGCGATGAGGTGGTAGATGTTCGTCTGACAAATGGTCATAACGAGCTGATTATTGCCAACCGCAATGGTCGTGCTGTCCGTTTCGACGAGAACGAGATCCGTACAATGGGCCGTACGTCTACCGGTGTTCGTGGTATGCGCCTCGATGAGGGTAATGATGCTGTAGTAGGTATGATTGTTGTCAACGATCCTGAGAAGGAAACCGTGATGGTAGTGAGCGAGCAGGGTTATGGTAAGCGTTCTGATGTACTCGATTACCGCGTTACCAAGCGTGGCGGTAAGGGTGTGAAGACACTGAATATTACCGACAAGACCGGTCGACTGGTAGCTATCAAGAACGTAACCGATGATAACGACCTCATGATTATCAACCAGAGTGGTATCGTGATTCGTCTTGCCGTAGCTGATTGCCGTGTCATGGGCCGTGCTACTCAGGGTGTCCGCCTCATCAATCTTGCTAAGAAGAATGATGTCATTGCCAGCGTATGCAAGGTGATGAGTTCAGAGCTCGAGGCTTCTGTAGAAGAGGAGAGCCGTTCTGCCTGGGCTAAGAAGAGCGAGGAGATAGAGAATGATACCGTAGGTGCCAAGACTGCTGAAGAGGCTGCTGAGGCTCATCTCGCTGACGAAGCATCTGGAGCAGATGATACCGATTCGGACAACGTAGATTTCGAATAAAAGAAAAGACGCGTAAAAATAAATAACAACAACTTTTAAACTCATTAAGAAAAATGAAAAAGTTTTTAGTAGCTGCAATGATGGTACTAGGTGCCACATCAGCATTCGCAGGCGACAGTGACGCTCTCAAGGCTGTCATGAAGGCTAAGTCTTATGCCGAGGCTGAGGCTTTGGTTAAGCAGAATTTGGGTCAGATGGCTAACGATGCAGAGAAGGCCAAGGCTTACAACAAGCTCGTTGATCTCGCTATGAAGCAGTTCAACGACCAGCAGAGCATCCAGCAGACCAATCAGATCATGAAGAAGAACGACCCGGTTGACGAGGCTGCTATGTCTGAGGGCGCATACAATGCATTGATCAATGCTATTGAGTGCTACAAGTACGACCAGCTTCCTAACGCTAAGGGTAAGGTTGCTCCTAAGTTTAACAACAACGCTAGCCGTGTATGGGGTGCTCGCGTTCAGCTCGTTAATGCGGGTCAGACTGCAGCCCAGAACAATAAGGCTGATGAGGTATTGAAGTATTGGGGTGCATTCCTAGATACAGACAATGAGCCTCTCTTCGCTTCTGTAGACCAGAAGCAGAAGGATGGCGAAAAGGAGTATATCGGTCAGGTTGCTCTCTTTGCAGCCCGTTATGCATACCAGGCTAAGGATGCTGCCCGTTGCGAGAAGTATTGCGACATCGCCATGAAGAGTGAGAAGGAGGCTAAGGATGCCCTCAACCTCAAGCTCTATGTGATGAAGGACGGCTTGAAGACTCACGAGGATTCTCTTGCCTATGTTAACAAGCTCAAGGATATCTTTGCAAAGGACGAGACCAATGATGTTGTTCTCGATGGTTTGAACTCTATGTACTCTTCATTGAAGATGGAGAAGGAGCAGACTGAACTTTTGGACGCAGCTATTGCAAAGAACCCTAACAACTTTGTAGCTCTTGCCAACAAGGGTATGATGTATATCCAGAAGAACGATGCAGACAACGCTATCAAGTGTTTGAAGCAGGCTCTTGCTGCAAAGGAGGATAACGTAGTTGTTCTTACTTATCTGGGTGCTTGCTACAACAGCAAGGCTGGTAACTTGCAGGATCCTAACGGCCGCAAGGTTGTTTACCAGGAGGCTATCAAGGTTCTCGACAAGGCTAAGCAGCTCGATCCAGAGAAGGCTCAGGCTAACTGGGGTTACACCCGTTACCAGGCTTACTATGGCTACTATGGTCCTAATGCACCTGAGACCAAGCAGGCTGAGGCTGAGAGCAAGTAAAGTTTAAGCTTCAAATAAGTATTTGATTCTCATAGGAGGGTGTGTCATAAGTCTGTGACGCACCCCTTTTTATTTTTTGCCTTTTCACAGATACGAAATCTTTAAAAAACAT
>ENA-OQHR01000039-OQHR01000039.1-human-gut-metagenome-genome-assembly--contig:-NODE-39-length-122524-cov-7.059732_pt1 | contig 122524 bp, 119 predicted proteins | sample MGYA00242566_ERZ504725 | MGnify/ENA primary metagenome ERZ504725 (study PRJEB26092, sample SAMD00036217) | human gut metagenome | host: Homo sapiens | study: EMG produced TPA metagenomics assembly of... | reverse complement strand
GAACCCCGTAGGGGTGAGTTTTGAGCGGAGACCCTTTCGTTCTTAGGGAAGGCGGACTGCCTTAGAACTTCTGCATCGTGACATCCAGCAACAAACATAATACCAAGTCTTTCTCATGAACCGGGGTAAGCCACGATGATGAACTAAATAGAAAATGCCTCTAACTCCTCCTGCATCTCCCGGAAGAATTCCGACGTATGCCACCCATCCATTGCCGCATGAGCAATCGTAAGCGTCAGTGGAAGTGTCAGTTTCCCGTTATCTTCTGTATATTTACCAAATGTAATAATCGGAAACAGCGCTACATGATCCGACACTGTCGATGTCGCATATCCGGTATAATCCAGCCACGGCACACAAGAGATGCAGTAGAAATTCACCGGCTGTCCGGCTTTTGCTTTGACTCCCCGGACTTTCTTTGCAGCTTCTATATCCGTTTCGATTCTCTTATAAAAAGTCGCAAAGTCTGCATCATATTCGCTCCAACAGTCAGAAAATGTGTGATCTTCTTTGTGGAAGATTGTATAATTTGGATGCACAACATCCCACACTCCCGGATTGCCTTCTTCGTCCGTCATCATCTTCATAAATGGCAGGCGGTTCACAACATTTGACGTACACCAGATGAATGCCGCATAGAAATGCACTCCGAACCGGTCGCATTCTGCTCTTAATCTTGTTACATCCAGGCGCGCTGTCATACTGTAGTTTACTTTTAATTTTTCGGTATAATACTTATAGTGATCCTGACGTGACCAGGTTGACTGGTCGATTTTTCTATATGGTGGAAGACTCATAATGTCACCTCTTATTGTATATTATTTCGAATTGATATAAAAAACGCGCAAAAATAGCCGCCCCATGTCTGGTAAACTAGGCGACTATTTTTAATACATAAATTAATTATCAGGACTGACCGTCTATCGGCAACATCCTTTTTCTATAACTAGACTAACATCATCTAATGAATATGTCAATTTCTTATTTCATCCCAGAATGACTCCCCATCTCCCCGGTATTTACTTCCAAGAGCTTCCGCAATCGTCGCCGCCATATCTGCAAAACCTTTTCTGGTATGCAGATTCACCCCTGCTTTGATCTCTTTTCCGTATATAAGACAAGGCACATATTCTCTTGTATGATCCGTTCCGGTATATCCCGGATCACAGCCATGGTCTGCCGTAATCATCAGCATATCGTCGTCCCGCATATTTGCGAGGAATTCTCCTAACTGTTCATCGAATCTCGTCAGTGCTCCTGCATATCCTGCAATATCACGCCGGTGTCCATAGATCATATCCCCATCTACTAAGTTCACATAGCAAAGTCCGTCGAACTCTTTCTTCTGTATCTCGATCGTCTTTTCCATATTCTTTTCATTTCCCTGATTCGGGTAGGTCTCCGTCACTCCCTGCCCTTCAAAGATATCATAGATCTTTCCGACACCGATCACATCTTTTCCTTCTGCTTTTAATGCATCCAACACCGTCTGTCTCGGCGGTGCAAGTGAAAAGTCATGCCGTCTGATTGTCCGTTCGTAATTTGGCCATGTTCCGATGAATGGTCTTGCGATCACTCTTCCGACTCCGAGATCTCCAGTCAGCATCTCTCTGGCAATCTTACAGTATTCGTATAACTGCTCTACCGGAATTATCTCCTCGTGCGCTGCAATCTGGCATACACTGTCCGCAGATGTATACACGATCAGTGCTCCTGTCTCTTCCTGCTCCCGTCCATAATCATGAATGACCTGCGTCCCCGAATACGGCAGATTACACAGAATCTTTCTTCCCGTCCTTTTTGAAAATTCCTCTATGAATACTTTCGGAAATCCGTCCGGGAATTTCGGAAGCGGATCCGGTGTTACGATACCCGCCATTTCCCAGTGTCCGGTCGTCGTATCCTTTCCACATGATAATTCCTGCATTTTTGCAAAACTTCCGGTCGGATTCTCTGTACTTTTTGCATATTCCATACCATCAATCTGGTAGATTCCTATCTTTTCCATATTCGGAATATGAAGTTTCCCGCTGTCATAGCAGCTCTTCCATGTATTACTTCCGACATCACCAAACTTATCTGCATCCGGAGCTTCCCCGATGCCGGCACTGTCCAATACGATCCAGAAAATACGTTTCATAGAATCAGTCCTTTCGGTCTTTTTCTTTTATTATAAGTCTATATAATAAGACTGTGCAAGATACAAGAATCTATAATTGGTCATTTAGCTATCATTAATTTCGGCTTATCCTGCTTCAGCATCGGATACACCATTGGTAAGGATAATCATAAGACACAAAAACAGCCGCCCACTAGGCGACTATTTTTTACTGCATATCCAGATATTCTTTTCTCACAGGCTTGGGAAACGCCCTGTCGATAGCCTGATAATCTTCCTCTGAAAGTGTGATTAGGTCCGCCCCTGCATTCTGCAGCGTATGCTCCGCTTTTCCACTTCTTGGAATCGCGATCGTATATCCGTCGCGGATATTCCATGCAAGCATGATCTGTTCTACAGTTGCATTATATTTTTCTGCCAGTCCGACTAACACCGGATGCGTCATAAGCCCACGTTTTAATGTTCCTGCCTGTGCAAGCGGACAGTAAGACATCAGTGCAACTTCATGTTCCCGCATCCACGGAAGCAGACTATATTCAATGCCTCTGGAGCCAGTGTGATACAGGACCTGATTAACCAGACAGTTCTGTCCACCTGGAGTCTCCCAGAGTTCTTCCATATCGTCAATATCAAAGTTTGAGACACCCCATTCTTTGATCTTTCCGGCTTTTTTCACCCTTTCAAACTCTGCGACCGTCTCTTCCAGCGGATAACTCCCCCGCCAGTGATATAGATACAGGTCCAATTGTTCTACGCCCATTCTCATCAGCGTATTATCCAGTGCTGTCTCAATTCTGCCTTTTCCTGCATGATTCGGAAGTACCTTAGAGACGAGATATAACTCTTCTCGTTTCATCTCCTTAAGAATATCCCTCATAGCCTCTTTTACAAGAAGTTCTGCCTTACCGCTTCCATACATTTCAGCGGTGTCAATCAGTGTCATGCCTGCATGGACACCTTCCTTTAAACTTTCAAGTTCCTGCTTTCTTTTTGTCCTGTCTTCACCGAGATACCAGGTTCCAATCCCAAGGGCCGGAACCTGATCTCCATTTCTTAATGTTACTGTGTGTTTCATATTAAATTAATCCTGCTTTTTCCATTTCCTTTTTCATCTTGTCATAAGATACACCTTCTGGTGTGGAAAGATTTGGTAAATACGGACTGCCGACATCTCTACCTCTCATCGCTGCCATATCTTTTGCTGCTACCGGGAAGCTTGCCACATCCATAGCCAGACGGACTGGATTTAACTTATACTGTGCTTCCAGCGCGCCTTTTATGTCGCCTACCACGTATTTATTATAGATATCAACGATCAGCTCCGGCATGAAGTTACCGGCTGTGCATACTCCGCCGACTGCCCCGATGCAGAGGCTCGCATATAACAATGTATCTTTTCCTCCAAATACCTTGAATCCAACATCTCTGTTCCTGCGGATGAATTCTTCCGTCTGTGTAATATCACCGGATGTGTCTTTCATTCCAACGATGTTGTCCACTTCGTGCGCCAGCTTTTCTACCAGATCTGCACCTAAGGTGTATCCGACTCTTCCAGGATTATTATATAACAATACCGGAGTCTCCGGAACTGCTTCTGCGATTGTTTTAAAATGTAAAAACAATTCATTAAAATTTGGTTTCAGGAACATCGGCTGTAAAATCGATACTCCCTTTGCACCATTTTTGACTGCCATCTTAGCCAGACGGACACATTTTTTCGTATTGATTGCACCGATTCCAAAGTAAACCGGAACTCTTCCTGCTGCCTGATCAACAATGATCTGAAATCCCCGTTCCATCTCATCTTCTTCGATCTGATAGAATTCACCATTTGAGCCAAATGCAAGGATTCCCTGAAGACCGCCGTCAATCACATAATCGACCTGGGCACGCATCTTCGCTTCATCAATTTTTTCATCTTCATCTATTGTCGTAATGATCGGCACGATGACCCCTTTTATAAACTCTGTATTCATGTTTATTTTCCTTTCACAACAGATACACCAGTCATTCTCTCATAGTAACGGATAATGTCATCATGATCACAGCTTCCTTCGTCGTGATTCTTAAGTTCCTGCATAACTTCCATCATATGTGCCGTCATAGGAACCGGCATATTGATCGCATGTGACGCATTCAATGCATTATTCAGATCTTTAATATGAAGATCAATTCTGAATCCTGGTTTATAATTACCGTCTAACATCATAGGTACTTTTGCATCCATAACCGTAGAACCTGCAAGTCCACCGCGGATTGCCTGATATACAAGCTCCGGATCTGTTCCCATCTTCTTTGCAAATGTCATGGCTTCTGCACAGATACCGATATTGGATGCAACTACCATCTGGTTTGCAAGTTTTGCCACGTTACCGGAACCGATCTCTCCGACATATACTACGGAACTTCCCATAGCTTTTAAGAGATCCACATATTTATCAAATACTTCTTTGTTACCGCCGCACATGATAGATAATGTTCCATCGATTGCCTTTGGTTCTCCACCGGATACCGGGCAGTCAAGCATCTCAATACCTTTTTTCTCTTTCAGTTCTGCCGAAATCTTCTTAGATTCTACCGGGTCGATCGATGACATATCGATAATGACTGTATCAGAAGATGCTCCGTCGATGACACCGTCTTTTTCAAGGAGTGCAGCTCTTACATTTGGTGAATTTGGTACCATTGTGATCACTACTTCTACATCTTTTGCAACCTCTGCATTTGTTGCTGCACTTGTTGCTCCTGCCTCTACCAGTTCTGCAACTGATTCCGGATGGAAATCATTAACACATACTTCGTGTCCGGCCTTTAAAAGATTCTTTGCCATCGGTTTTCCCATAATTCCTAATCCAATAAATCCTACTTTCATTTTAAAATCCTCCTGTTATGCTTTGTTTTTATATATAATTTTTAAATTAATAGAGTTACCTACTTTATGATGTATTTTTCTATCACATCCAGATCAAGCTCTATTCCAAGTCCCGGCTTATCTGTTATGTAGTAATTCATGTGTTCATCCGTCTCGATCGGTTCTTTTAACAACTCTGTCCGGAGCGGATTTTCGTTTTCCTCTGCTTCAATAAACGGTATATTAACCTGTGATGCTGCGAACTGTATGTTTGCGGCGGTCATAACTGCAGAGAAGAACGAATGCGGTGTGTATAATTTGTTAAATGCATGTGCTGTCGATGCAATATTTCTGCATCCGGTAAAACCACCTGCCCACCCAAGCGATGCCTGTACCACATCCATCGCATCTGCTTTGATCAGTTCTGCAAATCTGGATACACCCTGTTCAGATTCAATACCGGCAACCTTGATGCCGCCCAGTTCTTTCGTCAGTCTGATATATCCTGCGGTGTCATCCGAACGGATCGGTTCTTCTACCATGAAGATGTCGTTTTGTACAAAAAATTCTTTTGCATTCAGCACATCGTCCAGATCCCAGGTACAGTTCATATCTACCATCAAGGTCTTATCCGGACCGATCGTTCTGCGGACCAGTTCAATTCTTGCCTTGTCTTCTTCCGGTGTGAGATAAAAATCTCCGTTATTCATAAACTGCAGGCGCATCTTATGATTGTTGCTTGTTCTTCCAATCTTCATCTTAAATGCTGTAAAGCCGCGGCGGATATATCCTTCAATTTCTTCCTGCAGATTTTCCAGCGTCTTACCCGGTGCATAGAATCCTGCACTTGCATAACCCTGTACTTTATCTGTCACCTGTCCAAGGAGTTTACATACTGGAAGCTTTGCCGCTTTTCCAAGCAGATCCCAGAGTGCAACATCGATGCCGCTTACTGCACCCATCACCAGGCCTTTTCTTCCGTTTGCCCAGTTATTCCACATCATCTTCTGGTGTAAGAACTCAATCCTCGTTGGATCTTCATCCAGAAGCAGCGGCTTTAACTGTTTTTCTACGATGGCTTCCAGCGCATCCATAGATCCGCCAAATGTTGCGGATTCACCAATTCCTGTTAAATCCGTATCCGTCTCGACCAGGATGAGAAATGCACCTCGTGCACCGCAGCTTCCACATCCATCTGCGATCCATTTCTTATACGGATACTGAAGTTTGATCGTTTTAATATCTGTAATCTTCATATCGCTTTCCTTTTTTCTCTCTCATCTATCCTATTGGCCAAATAAATTTACAAGTAATAAAGACAACTGCGGTACATATGTAATGATCAGAACACCTGCAACCAGTGCGAGGAAATATTTCACAAGATATGGGAACATTCCTTCTATCTTTACTTTTGCCGTATCACATACCACATACAGGTTCACCCCAACCGGAGGTGTCATCATACCGATCGCAAGGTTGGCCATCATGATGATTCCAAAATGTACCAGGTCGATTCCAAGAGTCTGTGCAACCGGTGCAAGAAGCGGTGCCAGAATTACCATAGCAGCTCCTGCCTCGCAGAACATTCCAATGAACAGCAGTAATACATTGACCAGTAAAAGGAAGATATATTTGCTTGCTGAGATTCCAAGGAATCCTTTTGCCACTGCCTGCGGAATCTGAAGCTTTGTCAATATCCATCCAAAGATCGTTGATGCAGACATGATTAGAAGTACCGTTGACATTGTAATTGCCGAATCAGTGAGGATTCTTGGGATGTCTGATAATTTAATCTCCTTATATACAAAGACTCCTACAATCAGTCCATAGAATACTGCGATCACGGCTGCCTCTGTCGGGGTAAATACTCCACTGTAGATACCTCCCAGAATGATGACCGGCATCAGGATTGCAAGGATTGCATCTTTGAAAGCCTGTATCTTTTCCTGTCTTGTCGCCTTTTTGCTTGGCTCGAATCCCTGTTTCTTACATAAGAAATGTGCAACCACACACAATACCAGACAGATGAAGATACCCGGAAGAAATCCTGCCATGAACAGATCACTGATCGATGTTCCTGTCGCAACTCCGTACTGGATCAGTCCGATACTTGGAGGAATGATAACCCCTAATTCTGCCGAAGATGCCACCGTAGCTCCCGCAAAGTCTTTATCATATTTGTGCTTCAACATTTCCGGAATAATGATCGTTCCAACCGCTGCTGCAGTTGCCGCACTGGATCCGGATATCGCCGCGAAGAATGCACAGGTAATGATTGCTACCATGGCAAGTCCTCCGGAAATATGTCCAAACAGGCTGTTACACAAGTTTACTAATCTCTTTGAAATTCCACCCGAACTCATCAGGCTTCCTGCAAGTACAAAAAATGGAATTGCAAGTAAGGTAAAGCTTCCGCTTCCCGAAAACATACGCTGTATCACGATTGCGTTATGAATATCTCCCGTTGAAAGAATTGCTATGATCGAAGATCCGCATAACACAAATGCAATCGGAACTCCCACGATCAGTAATACGATCATGCTGATAAATAATAATGCTGTCATGCGTTTTCCTCTCCTTTCCATAAGTAGATTGTCACCAGGATCTGATTGATCAGCATGAATACCGAACCAATCGGAATGGCTGCATACATTAATCCCATTGACAACTTCAATACCGGTGTGATCTGGAACCATACTCTCCTTACCGCCCAGAATCCGACGTTGATCAGGAATAAAAGCATCGCACATACGATCAGGTTCAGTATAGTCTGCAATATTTTCTGCTTTTCTTCACTCATACTGTTCTTTAAGAATTCCAGTCCAACCAGTGAACCCTTCCGGATACAGATCGCGGCACCTAAGAATGTACTCCAAATCAACAAATATTTGGAAAGCTCTTCACTCCACGGAATCGACAGATGTACGATTCGGAATAACACCTGGGCAAATACCACCACGGACATCACGCTTAACATAATGATGACGATGAACCGGAGGATCTTGTTAATTACTTTATCAATATCATGTATGATCTTCATCATTTATTCCTCCTTCGCTTTTTCGATCTCTTTTAACAGTTTTCCGTACTGTGCATCGTACTTTTCATATACCGGTGAGATTGCTTCTTTGAACTTGCTCTTATCTACGGTATTGACTTCCATGCCCGCATCTTTTAATTTCTGTAAGGTCTTATCCAGTTCTTCACCGGATACTTTTCTTTCGTACTGAACCATGTCGTGAAGTTCTTTTTTTACGATCACTGCATCTTCATCGCTTAATTTTTCCCACATCAGATCACTTACCATGACCGGACATACCGGGTAAAAATGTTCCGTAAGCGACAGATATTTCTGTACTTCATAGAATCTGGAATTATAGATGCTAAAGAGAGGATTCTCCTGTCCGTCTACTGCTTTGGTCTGCAATGCTGTAAATAATTCTCCAAAGCTCATCGATACTGCATCTATTCCAAGTTCGCTTAACGAATCTACACAGACTGAACTTTCCAGTGTTCTCATACGGATACCTTTTGCATCTTCCGGTGTCTCGATCGGATGCTTTGAATTCGTCATACTTCTGAATCCCAGGTCAAATGTTCCGTAAGTCTCTATTCCCTGCTTTTCCAGTCCCTTAAATATCTTCTGTCCCGTCTTTCCGTCAAGGACCTTGAAAGCTTCTTCTCTTGAATCAAACAGATACGGGAAGTTAAATACATCCAGGTCTGAATCAAAACCACTCAGTGTTGCCGCAACTGCTACGGTAATGTCTATAGTTCCCAGCTGAAGACCTTCTGTCATCTCTCGTTCATCTCCCAGGTTACCATTTGGCTGAACATCAACGATAACTCTGTGATCTGTCTTTTTTTCTACTTCTTTTTTAAATTGCAACGCTGCAATATGATACGGATGTCCTTCTGCCTGTCCATGTCCGAAAGTGATATGGACAGGTTCTTCTGCACTGGATTTCTTTGCGGTATTGCTGCCACATCCGGAAACCATAACAGCCGCAAACATCATTACTGCGATTGCTCTTTTCCATCTTTTTCGCATTATGAACTCCTTTTCTTTGTCTAAAATGTTCATGAATTATTTTTCTTTTTGCCGGCTCTTTGTTATAATTAAATAATACTAGGGGTTTGTTAAAAAGAAAACGTATTCATCTTGTATGCAAGATGAATATAAGAGACCTCCAAAGGAGACTTTAGATTATGAAAAAAACAGATACCAATTTGAAACAGATTGCATATGAGACGATCAAGCAGAAGATTATCCAGTGCGAATACAGACCTGGTGATATCTTAAGTGAAATGATGCTGATGGAAGAGATCGACGCAAGCCGTACTCCAATCCGTGAGGCACTGAATATGCTTGCACAGGAACAGCTGATTCAGATCATTCCAAAGAAAGGAATCATCGTTCTTCCACTCACTATGAAAGAGATTGCCATGACATTTGAAGCCAGAATGTTAATGGAACCATATATTATTGAAACTTACAGCAAATACATTGATATGGAAAAACTCCATGAACTAGAGACGAAGACAGAAACTATCCTGAATCAGGAAATCCACGAACAGAAAGATTCTATTGTCTTCTGTACGATCGATGATAAGCTTCACAGAACCATTGCAAATGCCTGCCGCAACAAATATCTGAATATGAATCTTTCACAGATTTATGATCAGAATATGCGAATCCGTATCCTTGGAGAACAAAATATCTGGGAGCGCCACAAGGTTGCTGCTCGAGAACACCTGGAACTGATCCGTTACATAGAATCCAGTGATATTCCAAGTGCTGTTGCAGCAATCCGGGTACATCTGATACACTCGAAAGAAGCAGCATTTTCATCATTTCTGATGTAGGAGGCAGATATGATTACACATATAGGAAAGCAGCTTGCCACACAGATCGTAGACACCGTCCACGACGTCTGTGGTCATGACATCAACTTCATCAATAAAAACGGACTGATATATGCCAGCACCAACACTTCCCGCATCGGTTCTTTTCATGAGATTGGAAAAAAAGCAGCCGATACCGGAACTGTAATCGAAGTTCAGGAAAGCGAACACTATAAGGGAACCAGTGCCGGTGTAAATATTCCTGTTACACACAACGGCTACCTGATTGCTGTTATCGGCATCAGCGGCTCTCCCGATGAAGTCCGCAAATATGCCTACCTTGCAGAAAAGATCACCAGACTGCTCATCCGTGAACAGGAATTAAGTGCTGCCTCCCGTACCTTATCAGAAAAGCGCACTTACCTGCTGTCCTATCTGCTGGCAGGATCCAGATCTTTTGATGCAGCCGAAGCATTTCCTGATAAAATGAAAGATCTGAACTATATCCATGATCTTCTGAATGAATTTCAAATAAACACAGCAAGCCAGAAAAGGATTCTGATCATTCGGATGTTATCGACGCATTCTTCTGTTACAATTTCTTCTATGGAAGAAAAGATTCTGCAAATGTTCGCAGATCATTCAATCCGGTTATATATGTTCCAGTATCCGCAGGAATACCTTGCAGTTATCGATGCTTCCTTTCCGCTGGAACAGCTTCAGACATTTTATCGAACCCTTTCAGATTCTATTCAGATTGGAATCGGGCGTACAACTGACCTTTTTAAAGTCTCATCCTCTTATGATACTGCCCGGATTGCATTAAATTCTCTGTCTGAACCAGACTGTAATTATGCATTATTTGATGAGCTGACACTGGAGATTCTTCTTGGTTCCATAAACGAAACGGCAGCTTCAGAATTTCTTCAAAAGACCATTGCCCTTTTGGACGAAACGGATCGCTCTGTTCTTTCCTGTTATTTTGAACATGAACAGTCTCTTTCCAGAACGAGTGAAGCCTTATTTCTTCATAAGAATACATTACAATACAAATTAGACCGTATTCATAAGATCTGTGGTCTGAACCCGCGCAGTTTCAGAGATGGTGTTATTCTTTATCTGGCATTGCGCCTACGGACATTTTGAAATTATGATAAACGGTTCTAATGAAGTAGTGTAATATAGAATAAAGTAGAATTTTCTTTAAAATCTATAGTGTTAAAAGGCGGAATATATGTTACATATAACATATATTCCGTTTTTTATTCTTCTTTTTTGTTTTGTATAATATATATTTTCCATTTTCTTGTATGTTATACTTTTTACAACAAAACCAGATGAAAAATCTTACAAACTCACAATTATCAGAAATTCAGGAGGATTACTCACATGAAAGTTGTCGTAGCAATTGACTCATTAAAAGGAAGCCTAAGTTCCATGGAAGCCGGACTGGCAATCAAAGAAGGCGTCCTTGCCGCCCAACCAGATGCTGAAGTTATCGTAAAACCACTCGCAGATGGTGGTGAGGGAACAACCGATGCATTGATCGAAGGCATGAACGGAGAACGCATTGACCTTACCGTTACCGGTCCAATGCATACACCAGTAGATGCTTATTATGGATATCTGAGAGAAACCAACACTGCTGTTATGGAGATGGCATCTGCAGCAGGTATTACCCTGGTTCCGGATAAAGAGAAGAATCCTCTTCTGGCAACCAGCTATGGCGTAGGTGAGATGATCATCGATGCAATCCAGAGAGGATGCCGTAATTTTATCATCGGTATTGGCGGAAGTATCACCAACGACGGTGGTATCGGAATGTTAAAAGCACTTGGCGTGCGTTTTCTGGATGAAAAGGGTGAAGATGCCGGAGAAGGCGGACAGGCTCTGGCTAAAGTTGCCTGTATCGATCTATCCGGTCTGAATCCACTTTTAAAAGAATGCCACATTCAGGTCGCATGTGATGTAAATAATCCACTCTGTGGTGAAAGTGGTTCCACATATGTTTATGGACCGCAAAAAGGTGTAACCGAAGATATGAAAAAAACATTAGATGAAGCGATGGCACATTTTGCCAGAGTTACCTCTGAAAGTCTTGAAAATGATTATATGAATACACCAGGTGCCGGTGCCGCCGGAGGACTGGGATTTGCATTCCTTGCATATGTTGGCGCAACACTTACACCTGGTATTGAACTGATCTTAGATGCTGTCGGACTGGAAGACGAGCTTTCCGGCGCAGATGTTGTCGTTACCGGTGAGGGACGCCTTGATTTCCAAACCGCTATGGGAAAAGCTCCTGTCGGAGTTGCAAGACTTGCGAAAAAATACAACGCAAGAGTTGTCGCATTTGCAGGAAGTGTCACAAAAGAAGCAACTGCCTGCAACAAAGAGGGAATCGATGCATTTTTCCCTATTTTACGCGGTGTCTGCACACTTGCAGATGCTATGGATCCTGTTAATGCCCGTAACAACATGATCGCAACTGTCGAGCAGGTGTTCCGTTTATTTTAATATCTGCAAAGAACGCCGCAGGCAATCTCATTTAGATATAACCACTTATCTATTCTGTATCAGGGTCGATTAATTTTCCCTTAATCACCGGCTCTATCGTCTGTTCCATCAGGCGATGGAGCAGATCAATACCTCCATTCTCCCTGATACGGGAATAGATCGGATGCTTAGTAACTTCTGTCGTGATGGATTCCATTCCTTCCATGATCAGAGCCTTACCGGGTGATTCGTACCATTTTATTTCTATATATTCCGGTGTTATTAATTTTGATGCTGATGTATCCTTAACAAATGTCACATATAACTTCCGCCTCATCGCTTCTTCCAGATACACTATTTCCACTTTCAGAACCGGATTGTCATCCACATCAGAAGAGAGTTCTCCCTTCACCGCAACCAGATATGTTTCTCTATGAATGCTCAGTTTATTTTCTATATATTGATTCCAACCCATTTCCAGTTCTATAGACTCTTCGCCCTCCTGAAAGCAGAGGATCAGAGTCTGCTGCAATTCTTTCGTTCTCCTTTTATAGAAATTGATCTTCGATATACCATCCGTCATATTGTTGTGCATGACCTGCATAACCAGCGGAAAAAGTCCGACGCTTGCCTGTTCCATCTCATAACATGTACCATCCAACAGATCTGTCAGTAAATGAATCTGTTGATTTTGTACTTTTTCTATTTCGGTCTGTCTTTCGCGGACTCTATATTTTGAGGAATTCTTCTTCCAACCGCCTTTTCCGATTATAAGGGGACTGTTATAATATTGATCATTCTTTAGTCTTTTTCCAGCCAGCCTTTCGGTCAGTTCCTGCAGCTTTGCATACGCAATTGGATTCTCCGGAAGTGTCTCTTTTGGCATCCAATCTACCGGGAAATATTTTCTTATAATATTCAGCATCACATTGTCCTGGAATAGTTCTTCATTTCCCGCATTCGTTACGATCACCATATCAACGTCCGGATAGATCAGCACATTCTGCCCAAGCATTCCATTATATTCAAAGCTTCCCGGACGTTCTTCCATCCAGAGCTGATATCCGTATCCGTAAGTACCTTCTATACTATCTACTTTTTTCGTAACAGACGCCTCTGCCCAGCTTTCCGGAATGATCTGTTTTCCATTCCATTTCCCCTTATTCAGATATAGCTGTCCAAGCTTCGCCATATCCTCTGTATGCATGAAAAGTCCCCAGCCGCCTTTCGTAATTCCTCTCGGACATTTCTCCCACAGATAATCCGTGATCCCCAATGGCTCGAACAGTCTCGGCTTCAGATATTCATCCATCGGCATTCCGGTCCGTTCTGTTATGATCGCAGAAAGCACATATGAATTCAGACTGTTATACTGGAATTTTGTCCCTGGCTTTTCCGCCACCGAAGCATTCAGATAACTTTCCAGCCAGTCATTTCCGGACACAATTCCTGATTCATTAAATGTCACACCGCTTGTCATTGTCAGCAGATTCTCTACTGTAACCTCCGGCCGGAACATTTTCACCCAGGTACTTCCTTTATCAGAAAATATTTTATAAATGTTTTCTGACAATTCCAGTTTTCCCTCTTCTACCAGAAAACCGACTGCCATTCCGGTGATACTTTTGCACATCGAATGTGTGATATGCCAGATTCCTTTTCTGTACGGCGCAAAGTCTGCCTCACAGATCACATTTCCATGACGCAGCACCATAAAATGATGCATATCTGTATTCGGTGAATCTGCCAGTTCCTGTATCAGGTATCTCAGATGATCTGAGACTATCCCCTGGCTTTCCGGAGTCTTTCTTGGAAATATCTGTTGCTGATTTTTCGTTTTTTCTATATCCTGATCCTGTATTACCGGTACTTTATCATGCATATGCATTCCATTTTCCGGTTCCGGACACCTTGTTTTCTGAGGTACAAAATCCACCTTGCTGATTCCTTCTGTCTTTCCCAGAATCATATTGGTTACCATCTCTATTACTGCAAGCTGCTCTTTTGCCATAAGATCACCTCATTTTCATCATGTTTTCTTACTCTTATTTCTATACACAATCCGCAATTCTACTCTGTCCGCGGTTCTATATATGATGTAGTATAGCAAAAAAACCCGGACATCTATACTTCGATATCCGGGTTTTTCCGTATTTTTATAAATTTTATCTTTTGTTTATTCTGTTGCTTCTGCGGCTTCCTCATCGGCATCATCATCCGCCTCACTGTTGTGTACATACTGCAATGTAACAACTGTAGTCTCAGGATCAGTCATGACATCTACATCTTTGTCACTTGAAAGTGTAAGATCTTTTACCTTGATAGAATCTCCGACTTTCATGTTACTTACATCAACTTCTACCTTGTCAACCAATGCTGACGGATATGCCTTGAACTGTACTTCTTCCAGTAACTGCTCCAGTACACCACCTGCATCTTTCTCATGTCCGACCAGAACGATCTCTGCTACAGAATGTACTTTTTCATTACTTACAAGTGCCTGGAAGTCTATCTCATCTACCTGACCTTTTAATGGGTTAAACTCGACATCTTTAATCAGAACATTCATCTTCTCACCTTCGATGTCCAGCATTACCTGACTACCTTTGTGGCAAGCCTTAAGTAAACGGTCAACAGCTGCTTTTTCCATCTTAACCGGAACAGACTCTTTCATCTCTCTTCCGAAGACATTACCAGTAACGTAACCTTCTCTTCTTAATTTCTTTGCTTTGATGTCCATGCTTCTTTTTTCAGCTTTTAAAGTATTCATTTATCTTTTCCTCCAAAAATCTGATGCTTAGCAGCCTTCGCTTTGCGGTTTCAACGCTACAAAGAGGTTTTGTTAAGTAGGTTTCCTTTGTTACAGTCGTATTATAACACCTACAGCAGATAAAGATTCACCAAAAAGTTGATTTTTTTGTCCAGGTTTTTATGCATAATTTATCTACGTTTTTCCAGTTCCTCCGTCATCTCACCACGGATACTGTCCAATTTATAAAAATATGTCAGAACTGCGATCAGCACACACAGCACGATCGGGATCCAGATAAAGCAGATTTCAATATGCGTCAGTGCACGAGAGATCTGTACCGCATTAGCTACATAGCCGCCTTTTTTCAGGAAGATTCCGATAATGAAACTTGTCAGTCCCATTCCGCCTTTTACGAAAAATCCCTGGAATGCAGCAATCAGTCCCATTCCTGTGTCAGTCAGTGCATCGATAAATTTTGTTACCAGCATCTTCGTACCTGCCGCAGCCGCCGTAATTCCAAATACATCGGTGTAAAATACCATCAGATACGAAGCCATCGTACTGAACACCAGGTTACATCCCAGATCACCGATTCCATAACCGATTCTTTTTGCCCATTTTTTCATATTAGAAGCAGGTAAATGCTCCGTCAACTACGATGTCTGAACCTGTTGTAAATGAACTTGTATCTCCTGCAAGGTATACGCAGATTGCTTCAAGTTCTTCTGGTTTTCCCATTCTTCCCATTGGTGCCATCTCATTCCATTTTTCAATCAGTGGAATCAGTGTTGGTGAGTTCAGTGTTAACTCTGTTCCGATGTATCCAGGGCTGATACAGTTTACACGCACGCCGCGTTTTGCCCATTCGATTGCAAGTGATTTTGTCAGCTGGATCACTCCTACCTTTGATGCATTATATGCACACTGTGGCTGCGGTACATTTACAATATGTGCTGACATGGGAAGCTGTATTGATGATGGAACCTCCGCCATTTTCCAGCATATATTTTCCTGCTGCAATATCCGTTAAGAAGATTCCATTCAGATTAATATTGATTAATATTGATTACTTTCAACCACTGTTCATATGTCATCTCTTCTGCCGGTGCATTGATGCAGATTCCGCATTATTATGGCAGAAATCCAGGCCTCCCAGTTCTTTTACAACTTCTTCTACATCTACCTGCTCTTTGTCTGTGCAGTCTGTCTGGATTGCAACGACTTTTCTGCGAGCTCTTTCGCCGTCTTCTTTGCTTCTTCAATGTCAAGGTCAACGATTGCCACATCAGCTCCTGCCTCTGCAAATGCCGTTGCCGTGCACTTTCTTCTCGGAGATTCCGATAACCTGGAAGAATTTTTTGAAAAAAAATCAGCCGGCGATACCGGCTGTATAGAAAGATGGGAGGATTATTTAAGACATCTGTCCATTCTGATCAACAACCTGCATATGGTTCTGGAGCATACCGTTATATTAGGCGGACATGTTGCTCCTTACTTTACAGATGAAGATCTCTGTGAACTACTCGGCAACTAAGTTACCAGAGCATCTGAATTCTGGCGGGATACCGCCTTTTTTCAGGGTGCGTCCATGACACCAATACTGCTTACCTTTCGGCTATGCAGCTACTTTTATTATTTCTGGATTTTTTAGTCCAGTTATGGACAGTTTCTTCTGCTTTCCGGATACGGAAAGATATTTCCGCAGGATATTGAAGGCGCCTATTGCATCTGCATTAAATCTTACTCCATTGGTTATATACATGCCCCGCTCTTTTCGATTTGATGCTTCTGCATATCTTTTTGATACCTCTGATGATAATGGGCTGCACTGACTTGTATAGCTTTCTTCCTGTTTTATCAATTGTATTCCATACAGTTTCAGTTTATAGTCCAGCATGATGTACAGTCTGTCATATGGCAGTCCGTGAAACTTTTGGTTGGTCTTATGCCCCATATCTTTTTCTTTACGAATATTTCGGATATCACCCACAACCACACAGTGGATATCTTCTTTTCTGCAATATTCTGCAATCCATCTGGTCACTTTGTGAAAGTAGTCTTTTACTGCATTCTGCTTTTTCCTATATAGTCTCTGGATATGTTTTGATGATTTTGGATATTTTATTCCTTTTTTCGATTGCTGCGCATACCATACAGACTGTACTCTGGCTATCTCTTTATGAAAGTATCTTTCCAGAGAAAGATATTTTCTTCCTAGAATAAAAGTCCTTCCATTTCCAGAATCATAACAGGTCATCAAATTGTGAAGACCAAGATCAATAGATAAATAATGTCCATTCTGGGAAAGCTGCTCTGGTTCTTCAATCTCATAGATAACGATAAGGTCACATTTTTCATTTTTCGGTGGATAAATCCGCAACTGTTTTATACGATCCATGTCCCTGAAAATCTTATTTTCAAGATATAGAAATTTTTCATGGATCCCATATGTTTCTTCCATATAGCTTTTCAGATCCTTTGGCAGAGACAGCCGCAGCTGGTCTGAACCTTTCTCATGCCGGATTCCCATCTGCATGTATGTAACAGGTATATTGTCCTGTTTAAAACGGGGCGGATTTGGTTCTTTGATTCCTCCGGTCTTTTTCAGGACATAAAAAGATTTCCATGCTTTGTCCAGCTGTTTACAGGTTTCCTGCGCTGTCTGTGACGGAAGTTGTCTGTACCACAGATTTCCTTTATGTGCTTTTTTCTGATAGTACCAGTCAGGATACTTTTCCAGTCCCAATTCTTTATAATGATGACGTTCATAGTTGCAGATATTCCAGAGTTTGGAAGCTGCATAACACATATGTCCTATGATATTGGAATATTCCGGCCGAATTTTTATAGATGTTCTGTGCGACAGTAGCATTCTTCTTCCCCCCTAGACATTCTTGTGGATGGAGATTTACATTCCATCTTGAATTAATACGACTTGCTCTGATGTTCAATATAACGGCGGATATTTTCTTCAGATACAGATCCGATTGTTTCCACATAATAGGAATGATTCCACAGCTCTCCTTTCCATAACTGGTTTCTTATTTCCGGAAAACGTTCGAACAGTTTTCTTCCAGTGATTCCCTTCAGGTACTTAACGATTGCTGTTATGGACAACTTCGGTGGAGCAGATACAAAGCAGTGGACATGATCACATTCACCACATTCGAATAGATGGACGGTAAATCCCTTATCCGCAGCAATCTGCTGCACCAGTTCCTGAAGATATTCCTCGATTTCTGGTTTTAATATCTTTCGCCGGTATTTCACCGACCATACCATATGGTAATTGATATTACACACGCAAGTCCTATAATGTATAAGTTTTTCTTTCATACACATAGTATAACATGAAGAGTAAAAACGCGCAATGAAAAATCGAACATATTTTCTGTTTCTTATATGCCGATTACGGCATTAATATCAAGGACAGGAAGATTATTATATGATTTTTAAGGTGCAGACATGCACAATCTTGCGCTTTCATCTCGGTAATTGAATTGCCGAGGATTCCCGCTTATTGTCCTAAAATCCGTCATTACGTGGCTGAGCGTTCTACCTTTGATGATGACACCAGTTACATCATTCCCGGCAAATGTCCTGGTGATACAGTAGCGATCGGAGCTGCTCTGCCATTTATCAAAGAATTTATCGACGGCATTTATCTTATATAACCTTAGATTCATTTATAAAATACAGAGAAGTTACCACCTGATTTTACAACTGGTAACTTCTCTTTTTTATCGCTATGCGTTCGTAAGGAAGTGGCAGGTCATGCAGATATTATTTTCAGAATATTTTGTCTTTTTATTATTTTTCACTTTTTTTTCAGATTACCTATTGACATTTTCACTTTCGTGCGATATTATAATATCAACAAAAGAAAAGGAGGACGGACCACCAATCAGTTAAATCTTTATTTAAAATCTAAAGAAAGAGGTACAGTCCAATGCAGAGGACAATCTAAACTGAAAAGAGTCTAATAAAGAAAAAGGAGGACAAACCACCAGGAACGTAAATTTAACATCATTAAAAAAATGATAAAAAACAAATCGAAGAAAGAAAGAGGTATAGTCCATTGGATGAAATATCATAAAAATCCATCGTATTTAAAAAATTATTAAGTACGGTGGATTTTTTATGCTTCTGTTTATTTTTATTTCTAACTAATGTACTCGGTTACCTGATCATCTCGACCTCCTGAAATGCCTTGATAAATTGTTTCTTTCCGTAATTTGGAAATTCTACTTCTACCATCATATCGTCTTCCGATGTCACAATACCGGTTCCATATTTGGGATGTATCGCTTTTTGTTCCTGAACATTTTCTGTTTTCTCGGATTCCGTTTTTTGTTCCTGAACATTTTCTGCTTTCTGTGCTTCTGCTTTTCGGATTTCTTCTTTTGCCCTTCTCGTTAGTTCTTTAAGATTTGTCCGCTTTTCTTCATCACTGCGTATTTCTTTCCACTCAAGTAATTCCTCCGGGATCATTTTCAGATAATTACTGTAACTGCCCAATATCCCCGGTTCTCCCGGATTCGTGTAATAAGAAAGTTCCAGGTGATTTCTTGCACGCGTGATCCCTACAAAGAATAATCTCCGTTCTTCCTCTTCCTGGTCAAAGCTACTGCATCTGATCGGCAGCAGTCCCGGATTTACTCCGATAATAAATACCGTATCAAATTCCAGCCCCTTCGATGCATGTAATGTCATGAGTTTTACTCTGCCTCCTGCTTCTTCCTTCTCAGCAGACTCTTGCGTATCCTCTGGACTTTCTATTGTTCCGAGTGCCACCCCATTCAGGAATTCCCGGACTCCGTCTGACATATTCAGCTTCTTTTCCCTGCTATATGCACAGATCTGATTCAGAAAATCCAATACCTGCTTTGCATCTTGCTGATAATTTGCAGAGGTAGGGTGCAGTGCTTCTTTCAATCCAAGCGAATCAAATATATCTTCTCCTGACAATACTTCTTTCTCTGTATAAAACAGCATCATATTCTTATATATATCAGATTTCTCTGTCTTGTGATTCTTTATAATGTCTTCTGCTTTCTTTTTTGTGCATTTGTCTCCGAACCTTTTATCCATCAATACCTGCATTCCCGCCTGTATATCGTCCGGATGCGTCACAAATCTTAAGACATACATAAGCCAGTTCAATACAGGAATATCTTTCCACGACTTTTTCACCGATACTTCATATGGAATATTCTGTTCTGCAAACATCTTTTCCAGGATTTCTGCCTGTTTTTGCAGCCTGTAAAATACTGCAATATCCCTGTATTCCTTCCCTTCCTGATGAAGTGTCCAGATCTTGTCTGCCAGATACATTGCTTCCTGAAACGGATCATAATGATTCCTTATCTGAATCTTCTCCCCGCATTCATTACTGCCTTGAATCTTTCCGCCAAATTGAAGGAAACGGTTTGCCGCCTCCAGAATGGATGCATTCGATCGGTAATTAACCGGAAGTGAAAGTTCTTTTGCCTGAAACCTGTTCTTTAACAGGAAAAACATATTCTGAGTTGTCCCGCGGAAACTATAGATCACCTGATTTGGATCTCCTACTGCAAAGATTTTCGTCTCCGGTCCTTTTAATGCTTCCAGAAATTCCAGCTGTGACCGGTCACTGTCCTGTACTTCATCCACAATAATCCATTCTGGCCGAGAATTTTTCCCCATTTTCAGAAGTCTTGTCCCCTCTTCCAGCAGATCGGAAAAGCTCATTTTATTCTCTTTCTTCTTTTCCTTCTGTAAAAGAGGATATAACCGAAACAGTTCATCCTTATAGCGGCTGGTTACTTTTCCGGCCTTATAATTTGGATATTCCTGCTCCAGTCTTTTTTTCAAACGGTTTTTATACTTTACTTTCAGACTATATTCTGCAATCAGACAAAGCGCCAGTTCCTGTTCCTCGTCCGGATCTATAATTTCAAACTCCGAAGTCCATTCTTCCGGTGCCATGCTACTATTTTCCACTGTATGAACTATTTCTCCATTCTCTGCTTCTGCCTGTAACAGTGTATTTTTCAGCATCCGCATGGCAACACTGTGGAATGTTCCAAAAAACTGCACCTGTTCTTCCGTAAGTCCCGGTTCTTTTTTCTTCAGACGTTCAATAATCTCTCCTGCTGCCTTATTCGTAAATGTCAGCACCACCATCTTCTCAAGCGGAATCTTCTTTTCATAATGCAAATATAAAATTTTCGCGATCAGTACGGTCGTCTTCCCACTTCCTACATTGGCATTTACAATACATGCATCATTTTCATCTGTCACTGCTTCCATCTGATAGGAATTCAACCAATTCCATTCTTCCTTAAAATCCATTCCTGTCACCTAAAATTTATCTTCGTATCGTCGTTTTAACTTGCCTTCTGTCTTTTTCTTTCGCTCCATGTCCTCTTCTGTACGGACAACAATCTCCATATCCTGTGGACATACTGCGTGAAATTTTAATATGTTTTTGATACTTTTCGCATTCTCCGGTATCTTCAGCCAGTCCTCATAAAAGTAACTGTCCACGATCAATATCAGATTATGCTTCTCTATTTCTACTCGTTTTGCGGTCTTCAGAAATGCGCCTCCACTCTCTCCATTCTTAATCACTGTCTCACAGAATTCGTTCCATTTCTCCGGAAGTTTAAAGAATGAATACTGTTTGTGAACACCCGGACGCTCTTCTTCTACCTGCTTTTTTACATATTCCGGGGCTTCCAGCCTTTCCTTCAGGCTTCTAAGTCCCCATAACACCATCTTCTTACTTAATGTATAGTCTCCCACACAGGCCGGACAGCCATCCTCACAGGAACATCCCTTCACCATCTGAATCGCATGGTCGATCACCTCTGGGATCAATTCATAGATTTTCTCTGAATATCCAAGACCACCTTCATACTTATCATAAATGAATAATGACACCACTTCGTGTCCTTCTGATTCTCCGCTGCCAGAATCCACATATCCCTGCACGGTCGCATTATTAGACGTTCCTGTATTGATATCATCACGTTCCGTCATCGTCACCATCATCGCCGCGTTCTTTATCGCATTTTGCAGGCCTTCGAAGTGATTATTCAATACAAGTTCTCCTGCCCCATTCGGTAACAGCAGACTTCTGTATACGCGCACCACATCCTCCGGAATATCAATCCATGTACTTTCTGTATCATAATCTTTCTGAAGCGGCTGTGTCAGTGATACATACCCAAGATTCTGATGATTATGAAACTGTAATTTCTTGAACATCGAGATCACTTCGTCTACATTAATATCTCCGAAATGTATCTTCGTTCTTTCCACTGTTTTTTCCTGAAAAGTCTGAAGGATCCGGATGTCTTCGGTTCCTGCCGGGACTGTATAATAATTTCCTTCAAATGGTTTCGCCGTTGCTGTCCTGCTTACCAGATCCAGTTTCAGAACCTCATACAATGCACCGTCATGCATATAGACTGCTCCCGGATGTAATTCATGATAGGCCTGCGACTCATCCATCTCTGTAATCTCACGATTTTCATTATCCAGAATTAATTTGAATCTCGTCTTATCCATATTTCTCAGACTGTAATCCCCTGCGGGAAATGCAGGACCCGACCAGGCAAATCTCCCGGCCATACTTTTTACTTCTTCTGCTTTCATCAGAACAGGAATGATCTCACCAAGACTCGGAAACAATGCTGCATCATCCAGACTCAGTGGAAGTTCTGCCGCTGCCGCACGGATATGTGCCAATTCAATCAGCAGATTATCCGGGTCTACGATCGCATTTTCACTTTTTCCTTCAAAAAGCCACCCCGGTTCCACTGCAATGTACTGGTCAAATGGCTGATTTTCAAGAATCAGGTAATTCACACAGGTCTGTCCGTTTCTCCCTGCACGGCCACTCTGCTGCCAGAATGATGCCCGCGTCCCAGGATATCCGACGATCACCGTCGTATCCAGACTTCCGATATCAATTCCAAGTTCCAGTGCATTAGTCGACACCAGTCCGTTCAGTTCCCCGGACATCATCTTCCGCTCAATTTCTTTTCGTTCCAGAGGTGTGTACCCGCCTCTGTATCCGGCAATTTTTCTGCTATCTGCCTGACTTAAGAAACCTGCCGCATCCAACTTGTCTCTTGCCTCTTTCAAAATAACTTCTACCGTTCGTCTGGATTTTCCAAATGCAATAAAATGCCTCTGCTCTTTTACCAGATCCGGAAGCATATCTGCCGCGACCGTAGACGCCGCATACCTTCCATAAACCTTGTCGTTATGCCCTTTGATCTCCGGCGGCTGGATAATTCTATATTCCCTGACCGGTGATGGAGATCCATCCTTCTCAATCAGAGAAAATGCAGTGCCACATACTTTTTTTGCAAGTTCTACCGGATTGGCGATTGTCGCGGAACTGCATAAAAACTGAGGGCTTGAATGATAATACTGGCATATTCTGTACATCCGCCTGAAAATATTCGCAAGATGGGCACCAAATGCGCCCCTGTAACTGTGTAATTCATCGATCACAATATATCTCAGATTTGCAAAGATAAAGTCAAACCCATACTTACTGTGATTCGGAAGAAATGCAGAGTTCAACATTTCCGGATTCGTTAATATAATATTCGCACTCTTTCTGATGCGGCTGCGCTCTGCGGGCATCGTATCTCCGTCATAGACTCCTGCCTGAATCTTCCCTTCTCCGAAATATTCCAGTACCGGCTGCAATGAACGGTACTGATCACTCGCCAGTGCTTTCGTCGGATAGACGAAAATCGCCCTTGTGAGTGGATCTTCCAATATCTTCTGCAGGACAGGAAGAAGAAATGCCAGCGTTTTTCCGCTGGCAGTCGATGTCGTGATCACTGTATTCTCTCCCCATCCGGCCTTTTCAAACATTTCCGTCTGATGCGTATAAAGAGCATTAATCCCCTGTTTTCTGAGATATTCCTTTATTTCATCATTCATAGTATCCGGAAATTCTGCATAAGAAGCCTTCCTCTCCGGCACAATGCGCATATATGCCGTCATATCTTCGATTGACATCTTTTCATCCTTCTTCATTCTTACTCCTCGTATTCAAACTTACGAATCTCACAATTCTTGATACCGAACCTTGCAAATTCATCATTCGTCATATCACAAAAATAAGACTGTATCGCTCTTGAGATCCCGTTATGTGCAACCAGAAGATATGTCTTCTGATCTGATTCTTTCTTAATATCATCGAGCAGATCATAGATTCGGTGGCAAAGCTTCAGCATCGATTCGCCGCCTTCATAAGAATTAATAAAATTAGCCTTAGCCTTCTGGAATTCCTCTCCATTTCTCGGCGTACCTTCGTATTTTCCAAAGTTTTGTTCTTTTAGGCGCATTTCTTCACGCATCGGGATCCCGGTTACCTCGGATACATGTCTGGCGGTCTCCTTTGCCCTGATCAATGGTGAATACAATATCTCATCAATCTGAATTCCCTGCTCCAGAATTGCCTGCCCCAGTTCTTCTGCCTGCTGATGGCCAAGTTCTGTCAATTCAATATCCGTTGCTCCGCAAATCTTATTCTCTACATTCCAGACTGTCTGTCCGTGTCTTGCAAAATAAAAATGTCCCATTCTGTTCCCTTTCTACTCGCTTTCTCTGCACCGGACATTTACTCCGAAATATCCGGCAATTTATATTTCACATTCTATCATGAACAGATAAATCCTTCAAGCATTTATCCGAACATATGTTTTACTTATCTGTCACCTATATAAGTTCTGCCAGGACCGGCAGTTTCTTTTTATAAATTCTTCCCGAAAATGCAATATGCGGCAGCTCATAAAATGCCACATTCTCCGGGCAGACCGGGCGATACAATGGATCCGCTACAATGCCTTTTACATTCTTTGATCTCTGAAGTACCTGTTCCAGTTCTTCTTCTCCACGGACTGCAATATCTCCATCCGCAAGTAATCCTTTCTTCTCCCTTATCGGACAGATTACTCTTACAGATATCTGATATTCCGTCTCGATCGCTACTGCCAGAGATTCCATGATCACCGGTTCTCCGATTAATATAATCTGGTTTTCTGAACTTTTTTCCGATTTGTTTCCTGTCAGGCTGATGCGCCTTCCCTTTTCGAGATATGCTACCTGCTTTTTTTCTTCTATTGCATTCAAAAGACTCTTCATAAATCCCCGAATCGGTGTCCCGATCACATAAGGTATCCCGAACCTCTCCTGTAATACTTTGGCCGCCCAAAGTCCCACAGAAGATACCACCAGATTAACCTCCGCTTCCGGTGCACGTCCGAGATCTTCCAGTGTATCTCCCATAGCCCAGGTCGACAATACCTTCCATCCCGTCTCTTCTACATTTCTTTTTAAAGCATCTACATGCTCCTGCGGCCCGAAATCTAAAGGTGTTACTCCCAGAAGATTCACACTTTTTGACGTCACTTCTTTCTTTCCTTTGATACGTTTTGCAATCTCTGCAAGAGCCAGACCGGCACCATATACATAATCATGCATTCCATTTGTCGGAATCGAAAATGCCGGGATTCCGAGATCTTGTTCCAGCATCCTGGCGATTGCCGGAAAATCCGTTCCATTCATATATGGGATCGGTGATCCTGCAAGTGCGATGAATTTCGGCTTTAATTCTTCTGCAGCCAGTTCAATATCACAGATCATCTTCTCATCATTCCCCATGACAGCATCGATCTCCGTCAGCCCTGAGATGTAGATCATACTGTCCTGCTCATACCATCTTATCTCATCATGTGTATTATAAGTAGAATTACAACCGGACGGATCATGCATCACTGTCATCCCGCCCAATTCATACAGGGCAGAGCAGACACCGGATACGTCAGCTGTGTAAATCGGTATAATTCTGTAACTCTGTCTCATATGCAGCTTTCGCACCCCCATCCTTTCCGAATGATCAGATCTTCTGGATCTTTTTCTTCCTGCCAGGCTTCTGTCATCAATTCTGCCGTTCTGCGGATTCCGTCAAATCCATACAGTCCTGCACCTTCCACTAGATTGACAAAATGCCTGGTCCCTGTAAACCACGCTACTTTCTGCCCGATTGCCAATACATCTGATTCGTTTCTTGGCTTCATACACATCTCCGGACGAATCGTTGGTTCATATTCCAGTTCAGGATATTGTTCCTTTAGCCACTCAAATGTGTCTTTTTCTTCCGGATTAACCGCGTCCAGATAGATTCTGGTCACAGAAAAACCATGTGTCAGTAACAGCTTTGCCAGTTCCAGCGGTCTTGGATGAAAGGTGTGATCGATCATAATGGGTACATCTCCGACCACTTTTCTGGCTTGTTCTAAAGCAGATTCACACAGTGCAATCTCTCTTTTTGTAATTCTTTCCAGTGATTTCTCCATGTGCATATCTGTATCTTCTATACCCTCAACCTCTTCCACATTTTCTCCAACCGCCTGCTCCAACGTCTTCCACTGCCTGATAATCTCATCATAATCAAAGCTTCCCGGAAGATATAACGCTTTCTTCCTAAGTCGTTCTGCCTGACATTCCAGACCATATTTTCCAGGCGGATAGCACGCTATGAATATTTTACTGTCTGCAAGCTCTTGATAGGACTTCCATGAATTACACTCTGGCAATTCTTTTACTTCTATATGCTTCCATTTTAACAAACGCCTGATATCACTGGTCTCATCCAGCGCAAAATCACTGCCAAGAATCGTCACTGCTTTCGGATTTTCTTCTCTCACCTTAAGTCCGTCATATATTGCCTTTCGAAGTTTCTGATCCGGCGTCAGCCCGTGCTTTTGCATGATTGGATCCATATAACAGCGGACGAAGAAAATATCCGGGAATCTGTCTTCCAGTTCTTCATACACCCGTTCCAGATCACATCCCAGAAAATGATGCAGACACACGGTAAATAACAGTACTGCTTTCGGATGATCTTTTCGTTTTCTTAATACATCTGTAACGCCTTCGATCGTCACATCTTCCAGATTGCCGTTCAGAAGATCCTCTTCTTCCACGATCACAAAGGAAAATCTGTCTGCCGCATTCATCTCGGCTGCTGTCAGAACGACTCCCCGCATACAGTTATCTGCACAGACATAGATCTGTATGGATTCCGGAAGAAGCATTCCTGTATGGACAATATTCCAGTTTCCATGTGCCGGGGAATTGAATTCCAGTCCGGTTGATTCTCCGGCTTTCTTTAACATTTCAATCCCTCCCCAGGTCTTTTATCGGCAGTATACTTTTCATCGGCTTTTTCACAGGCTGATCCTTCTGGTCGTTTTGACAACTCATAGATTGCTTCCGCAAGTTTTCTGTATTCCTCAGCCATCTCACTGTCTGGAAAGCATTCCATAACCGTCTCTTTCTTTTCTTCTGCTTCTGTCACAAGTCCGTTGTGGGACAATGTTCCGACTACCTGTGTCTGAAAATCATCTGCCAGCTCATTTACCTTTTCTTCTTCTCTCGCTACATTCCTGCGATTCAGAATAATCCCACCAAGAGAAGCATATCCACGATTCTTAAAGTTCTCTACCGCCATCGCAATATTGGCTCCTGCATGGATCGCCATATTTTCTCCTGAAGTAATAATAAAAACTTTATCCGCATATCCTTTCCGCATCGGCATAGAAAATCCACCGCATACAACATCTCCGAGTACATCATAAAGTACAACATCCGGCTGATATACTTCATATGCTCCCGTCTCTTTTAATTTTTCCAATGCCGTGATAATTCCTCTTCCTGCACATCCAAGTCCCGGTGTCGGACCACCTGCCTCTACACAGATCACACCCTGATATCCGGTCCGCACCATATCTTCCAATTTCAGATCCTGCTTTTTCTCCCGGAAAAGATCCAGTACCGTCGGTACTGTTTCCCCGTGTCTTAATGCGATCGTTGAATCGGCTTTCGGATCGCAGCCGATCTGCATCACTTTCAGGCCTTTTTCTGCCAGTGCCACGGCAACGTTCGATACCGTCGTTGATTTACCGATCCCGCCTTTTCCATATACTGCAATCTTAATCATATTATTCTTGCTCTCCTGCTCTCATAAATAATATCCGAATGTTCTATTCTCCTGCTTTCGTAATAATATTCGAATATGCCGTCTTCGTGGATACCCCGTTCAGGCGCCCGATCTTACCGGATAATGTACTGATCATATCCTGCGGTGCATCGATCGCAATGCTGATGATGTTAATCCCTTTCTCCCGGTACGGAATTCCCATTCTTCCGATAATAAATTGCCCTGCCTCGTGAAGCAGATGATTCAACGTCTCGATCGCTTCCGGATTCTCCACAATAATCGAAATAACTGCCACTCTTGTATCCATAGATTTCCTCACTTTTTCATGCTTTGTGTCTGCTTTGTCTTCCATGCTTAACAGATACGCGGCAGTAATTCCCCTCCCGGCTGCGGAAGTAATGCCTGCGTTCCAATCTCCGTCAACATCACAACTTTTCCAGGCTGTTCTTCGGTCACTTCACCGATAATTGCCGCATTTTTAGAATATGGACATACTTTCAATGCATCCACGATCGTCTGTGCCTGTTCTTTCGGCGCCATGATCACAAGCCGTCCCTCACATGCAAGATAGAGCGGCTCCAGTCCAAGCATTCCACATACGCCGCGTACCTCCGGTGCAACCGGAATCTTCGAAGCATCCAGACGAATGCCTACCTGGCTCTGTCCTGCAATCTCATACAGCACAGTTCCGACTCCTCCTCTGGTCGCATCACGGATCACATGCAGTTCATGCGTTGCATCCATCACTGCTTTTACATTCCCCCAGAGTGGTGCACAGTCACTCGTCACATCCGCATCGATTCCAAAATCTTCTCTCGCAAGAAGGATCGTGCATCCGTGTCTTCCTATATCTCCTGTCACAATGATCGCATCGCCCGGTTTTGCAAGATTTCCCGCAACTTCGACTCCATCCGTGATCTCACCGATACCTGTTGTCGTGATAAAGACTCCGTCCACCTGCCCTTTTCCAGCAACCTTGGTATCTCCCGATACGATCCGGACTCCGGCTTCTTTCGCCGTCTTCTCCATTGCTTCTGCAATCTCTTCCAGTTTTTCCATCGGAAATCCCTCTTCGATCACAAATGCACAGGTCAGGTATAATGGTTTTGCTCCCATACATGAAAGATCATTGACCGTACCGCAAATGGAAAGCTTTCCGATATTTCCTCCCGGATAGAATGCCGGTGATACGATAAATCCATCCGTAGATACTGCCATCTTACCGGCCGGAGGTGCCAGGACGGCTGCATCATCCGCAGTCAGATCCGGATTATCAAAATGTGCTTTAAAGATCATATCGATCAGCTCTGACGTCTGGTGTCCTCCCGCACCATGTGCCATCGTCACAGTTTTCCCCACTAATTTCGCTTTTCTTGCTTCGTTATCCACATACTCGTTCATTTTGTCCACTTCCTTGCTATTTTCCGTCTGTTTTTCTTATTCTCTTCCATACATATAATATGCTGAACAGGCTCCCTCACCGGATACCATACATGCACCTACCGGATGCTGCGGTGTACAGACCTTTCCAAATACTTTACAGTCGGATGGTTTACATTTTCCCTGTAATACATCCCCGCATCTGCAGGCCGGATTCGCCCTTCCTTCCATCTTCGGAACCTGATATTTCTTTCTGGCATCATACATACCCCATTCATCACGTAAACGAAGTCCTGATCCCGGTATGATTCCGAGTCCTCTCCATTCACTGTCACATGCTTCCATCAGCGTATCCACCAGTCTCTGCGCTTCCTTACTGCCTTCTTCTGTCACTACACGCGGATAACAATTTACAAAGAAAGGTTCCCCTTTCTGAAAATGTGTCAGAGCAACTGCCAGTGCAGTCAGAAGTTCTTTTGCCGTAAAGCCTGCCACCACACCGCTTACACCTTCCTGCACCAATTCTTCACAGAGCTTTGTTCCTGTGATCGCATTGACATGTCCCGGATATAAGAAAATGTCTGCGCTTCCTTTTAATGCTTCGTATGCCTGCGGCATCGTTTTATTTGCGATCAGCATGGAATAGTTCGTGATTCCTTCTTCTTTTGCTTTTTTGACAGACAGACATCCCGCCGGAGTCGTCGTCTCGAATCCTACAGATAAGAATACAACCTCTTCTTCCGGATGTTCTTTTGCATATTTTTCCGCATCGGCAGGTGAATAGACGATATGTATCTTCCCGCCTTCGCTTCTTGCATCTGCCAGACTCTTCTTACTTCCCGGCACACGCACCAGATCTCCGAATGTACAGATTGTCACACTCTTTTCCAGAGCCAGATAAACTGCCTCATCGATATAACTTACCGGTGTGACACAGACCGGACACCCGGGACCAGAGATCAATTCTACCTGCTTTGGAAGAAGTTTGCGGATACCCAGACGGAAGATTTCATGTGTATGTGTCCCGCATACTTCCATGATCCGGACTGCAGGGCCGTCATATCCTTCTATGATCTCTCTTGCCGTTTTCTTTCCTTCACTCATTACAGAAGTTCCTCCATCAACTGATCTGTCTCACTGTCATCTTCATCGGTAATTTTTGCAATGGCGATTCCTGCATGCACCATTACATAATCTCCCGGTTCCAGATCTTCCAGTAATTCTGAAGAGACCGATCTTTTTGCGCCCCCCGCATCTACAACCGCCGTACCGTCACTGATACGGACTACTTTTGCTGATAATCCTACACACATGTTATTTTCCCTCCTGAATATACTGCATGGCATATGCTGCCTGCCCCAGTGCGATCCCGCCGTCATTTGCCGGGATCAGGTGATGCCTGAGTACGGTAAAATGTTCTTTTTCCAGACCTTCTTCCACCATTCTTAACAATAACCGGTTCTGGAATACACCGCCGCTTAATGCCACACAATTACATTTTGTTTTCTTTCTGATCTTCCTGCAGCCGTCAGTTATGAGGTCTGCCAACTTTTGATGAAAGATATAAGCTAATTTTTCTGCCTGAATGCCTTCTGTTTTCTTCTCTGTCAGATATTTTATAAGGCTTCCTGTCTTCATAATCAGCCTGTCTTCCGGCTCTTTCTTTTCTTCATCCGGATCGCTTTCACCATCTGCCGGCTCATCAATTTCCCACAGCTCTTTCTCATAAGCTTCTGCGGCAAATTCAAGTGCCATCGAAGCCTCCCCTTCGAACGTAGACTTCGTCCGGATTCCGAGGATTGCACTGACTGCATCGAACAGACGTCCCGCACTGGTCGATGTCACAGCATTCATTTTCCTGTCCGCCATGGCAAGGATCACTTTGCATTCCGGTTCACTGCACAGGTTAAGTTTCTTTACAATCTCCATTGTCTGCTCTTTATCCTGTGTCTGCTGATAGATCAGTGAAACTGCAATTCGCCATCCTTCTTTAGCAGAAATGTCGCCTCCGATCTGAAGAAATGGTTCGATACTTCCCATCCGTTCAAATCCGTGATAATCTGCAAGCAGAAGTTCTCCTCCCCAGATGGTTCCGTCTGTACCATATCCGGTTCCGTCGAATGCAACGCCGATCACCTGCTCTTTCCGGTCATTTTCTGCCATACAGGATAAAATATGTGCATAATGATGCTGGATCTTTACGACGGGAAGTCCCAGTTCTTCTGCAACAACTGTCGAGTTGTATTTTGGATGCAGATCACATGCTGCAACTTCCGGTTCTACCTCCAGAAGTGTCTCGAATCTGTGGATCGTCTCTTGCAACGCTTTTACAGTACGGAGATCTTCCAGATCCCCTACATACGGGGACAGATAGAAACGTCCATCCACTCCGATACAGAATGTATTCTTAAGTTCTCCGCCTGCGGCCAGCACCTGTCCTTTCCACGGCATCGTCACCATCGTCGGAAGCGGCGCATAGCCTCTGGAGCGCCGGATCATATAAGGCTCTCCCTTATAAAAATCCATCACCGAATCGTCCGCCCGGATCCGGATCTTCCGGTCATGAGAAAGGATCAGATCACATAGTTGTGACAGTTCCTCCACCGCTTCTTTGTCATCCCTGCAGATCGGTGCACCGGATGCATTGCCACTCGTCATCACCAGATAATCCGGCATCTGGATCCCGTCGTCATATCGGAATAACAACATCTGTACCGGAGCGTATGGGAGCATGATGCCGACTTTCGGATTCCCCGGAGCGACAGACTTGCAAAGACCTGTACTGTCTGCAGATTTTTTCCGTTTTTCAAGTAACAGGATCGGTTTCTGGTGTCCATCCAGGATCTCCTCCTGTACTTCATTTACCAGACATTCCTGCTTTACCGCTTCCACATCCCGCGCCATCACGGCAAACGGTTTTGCCGGACGGTTCTTTAATGTCCGCAGTCTCTGTACTGCTTCCTCGTTCGTCGCATCACAGCAGAGATGGAATCCGCCGATTCCCTTGATTGCCACGATCCCGCCATCATGGATCATTTTTCTTGTGGCAATGATCGCAGCTCTTCCCCGTTCTTCCCTGCCGGTCAGATACACTTCCGGGCCACAATCGTTGCAGCATACCGGCTGTGCATCATAACGTCTGGTCGCCGGATCCTCATACTCCGAAGCACAGTCCGGACACATCGGGAATTCCTTCATGCTGGTCCGTTCCCGGTCATATGGAAGCGCATCCAGGATCGTAAGTCTGGGACCGCAGCAGGTGCAGTTGATAAATGGGTGCAGATAACGCCGGTCTTTTGGATCGTACATTTCTTTCTTGCATTCTTCGCAGATTGCAATATCCGGCGAGACGAAGATCTCCCCTTTTGTCTTCTCACTTTCTATAATCTGAAAATCATTGAATTTCCCGTATTCTTCCTCTTTTACATCTTCTGTATTGATCTTCAATATGGCAGCTCTCTTCGGCGGCTGCTTTTCCAGTCTCTCCAGAAAATTTTTTACACATTTTTCCTCTCCCTGTGCAAAGATTTCCACATAGGGACCTTTGTTACACACACTTCCGGTGATTCCGGCAGCCGCTGCATGACGGCTCACAGTCGGTCTGAAGCCGACGCCCTGCACAATTCCGTAGACACGGATTTTCTTTGTTATCATCCGTTTCTTCCCCCCTGTCTAAAATATATAGGTTTCCCATATATCCTGCTTACACGTTAAGCTTTCCTGACACTGCAAAATGCGTCAGCGGAATAAATACCCCTTCAAATCCCGAAATCATCCGCTCCATACACGGATCTGCAAAGATCACATCATATCCTTCTTTTTCCACCAGCGAAATGAAATCATCCTCTTCTTTCAGACTAATATCATCTACGGCATCAACATTCAGATCCGTTAAAATCTCCTCTTTCCGCATGAACCATGTCGCTGTTGTGATTGCTTCTTTTTCCCCGGTTCGTTTTTCGATCTCCTTACGCACTGCATTTGCAATCACCTGCTGCTGTACGATCAGGATCTTCTTTCCTCTGTAATCCATTTCCGGTACCAGCTCTGGTGCCAGTGGATAAGCAATCTCATATGGCGTTCCGAACTTCTTTTGCAGATACTGCGCTGCTTTTAACGCCGCCGGAGATACGACTACATTTTTCACTGTCAGCGAAGCCTTTTTCACTTCTTTCAGTCCGTCGCCCATGCCATAGCAGACAGCACGCAGTCCCTGATCTGCATATAATTTCCGGATTTCCTCTGCTGCCTTCAGGTCACTGACATCCTGCGGAGTCATACCGATAATACCGATATGTGGTCTGTCTTTATCATTCATATCCTCAGACTCTTCGTTCTTGTCACTGAATTTCTCGAACAATGCAAGATACGCCTTTTCTTCTCCCTTGTCATACAATTCCATGCCATCCGTATTCACCGTCAGGACCGGCAGTTCCGTCTTCTTCGCCAGCATCCGCTCCAGCGCCCGGTAATCAGTCCCGATCACTGCCGGTACCGGAGTCCCGATCACTGCTGCAAATGTCACATCCAGCTTTTCTGCCGCATCTGCAAGTTTTGCAACCAGTCTGTCGTCTCTTCCGAGTATCGCATCCATATCACGAAGCCCCGCACTGAATACCGCACTTCTTGTTTCAAACCATCTTGGTTCATCGAATCCACATACATTTCCCGTACAGCCGCCCGCATCACAGATGACCAGCATTCCGCCAAGTTCGTATAACACCGACACCGCTCCAGACTGGTCCGGTGCAAATGGTGTCAGATATTTTCTTAATCCTTTCATCGCCTACACCTCCAACAGTTTTTCGCACAAATGCTTCACACCTGCATATCCATACGGCTGTACTTCTTCATTCCACATCACATTTTTCGCATCCGGATGATAGTAGCAGGCATCTTTTCCAATGGTAGTGGTTACTCCGCTCTCTTTGTGATCATAATAGATCATAGTCGGTTCCATGTTGGAAAATACTTTTGTCTGCGGACTTAATTCGGATAAATGCTTCAGATACACAAAGTTCTCTGCAGTCAGTGTTCCATAGATCTCTGCCACTTGAAATCCGTATTTCACAAGTGCCAGTGCCAGTTCAAACGGATCACCGTTCATACATTCTCCAATGGCAAATATGGCATCCGGCTTAGCGGCTTTCAAACGTTCTACCGCATCAAGTGCAGTTCTTTCTGCCTCTTTATCTTCGAATGGAATACCCAGAACCTTCCCCAGTGCCTGATACTGCTTCGTTATCTTATCGATCTGGTATAATCTTCGTAATTCAATAAACGGAATCTGCAATTTCTCATGAAAATCTTCTGCTGCGAATCTCGCTTCTGGATGTAATACCAGATTGAAATTCGCCTCCGCCATCGTCTGATATTCTTCATAGTTCTTGCATCTGGATATCTCATGCACCGTCTTTACACCTGCTTTTTCCAACATACCGTATAACTCACAGTCATCCATAAGCGGTGAGAAAAATCCCAGCAGATTCACGACATTTCCTTTTTTCTTCTTGGGTTCCAGTAAAGAATATAACGACTGACGCACATGTACCATCGGCGGTTTTCTTCCTTCCCTTGTCAGGGCATACATATAGCATGGTCTCACTGGAAGTCCTGTCTTTTCTTCGGACTTTCTGCAGATTCGTTCCATATCTGTTCCGAGAAGTGCATCCACACAGGTAATGCAGATCATCACAACCGACGGCTTCTTCGCAAGACTGTCACAGATCTCCTGCACGGCCTTCGGTACTTTTTTCAAATGTCTTCCCGTTACGATGTCTGTCTCGTCCATCGTCAAATAGAAGAAACGGTCCTCATACTGTGGCATGGAACTAATCATGGATGTATTCCGCCCACAGCATCCCGGTGCCACGATCAGCATGATCGAATCCGGAATTGCAAGCCCGGCCCTTTTCACACCGAATCCTTCCGCTCCCGGCGAGTTGAACGCAAGCGTCGCCGGAGAACTGTAGATCAGATGCGTGTTCGAACGGAACTGCTCCGGAATGTCATCCCTTCCCCGCTTCTGTAATTCTTCTACCGTACAATAATAGGCAGTCCCTCTCATACCTGTTCCTCATCTTTCCATAATATTTCCGCCAGATCATAGAAGCATTTACTGATGTCCGACTCCGGATTTCCCTCGATCACCGTCTTCCCCTGGTCTTCACAACGGTTAATTTCATCACTTCTTGGAATCTCTCCCACGATGTCAAATCCATGCTCTTTTGCAAATGTCTCTACTTTTTCAGTCTCATTTTCCACATTTCTGTGGTTCAGTACGATTCCGAATACTCTTGCATAGCTTCTGTCTTCGAAGTTCTTCACTGCTTTGGAAATGTTGTCCGCCGCATAAAGTGCCATCTTCTCCCCGGATGTCACGATCAGGACCTTCTCTGCATAGTCTTCCCGGATCGGCGCTGCGAATCCGCCGCAGACTACGTCACCAAGTACATCGTACAGAACCACATCGGGCTTATAGGTCTCGAATAATTTCAAATCTTCTAATAACTGGAATGTGGCAATGATTCCTCTTCCCGCACAGCCCAGTCCCGGTGTCGGTCCGCCCGTCTCGATACATAAGACATTTCCAAATCCTTCTCTTGCAATGTCTTCCAGTTTCTCCGGTTCTTCATCTTCCTCTCTCATATAATTCATGACCGGTCTTAACGGTTCCCCACCGAGCAGGTTCATCGTCGAATCTGCCTTCGGATCACAGCCGATCTGGATTACTTTCTTCCCCATCGTGGCAAATGCTGCCGCCAGATTGGATGTGACGGTAGATTTTCCGATGCCGCCTTTGCCGTAGATTGCTACTTTTAACATGTGTGTTCCTCCTGCATGTTCTTATTGCTGAAAACTTACCTTTGAAAATTTTTCTTGTATACTTAGATATAATAAAGCACGATATACCCAAATGGCTCTCTTTCATGTTAGAAATCGCCTGATTTTGTATACCGTGCTGTAACATAACCTGCTGTTAACTACTTTTTAATGAAACGAATTCATAACTATTCCTGCTCGGGACTTACCTTGCAGTCAGAGTCATTCTTTTTTTATTTTCTTCCCTGTATTTTCTTCTCTTTACATTCGGATAGATATCGATCACTCCGTCTGTATCAATAGGTTTATTATACTCTTTATTCAATTAGTCAGTCAACGCAAACCTGTAGTCTCTTCTTTTACAATTTTCTCTGTCTTTACCTGCCCTTTTTACGCAAAAGAACAGGGCTGCCGCACACATCATTTCGTACGACATCCCTGTTCATATTTATAAAAATTGAGGAATTAATAAAATGGATAAAAGATCGGCAATACAATGAACACTGCAATGACGACGGCTCTCGGATCCGCTCCCAGTGACTCGGCAATGGTCCATGCGATCGGACATAAAATACTTCTTCTTCCGTAAATCCAAAGCTGGTCTCATATTCCTGAGATGTAGAAGTAATCACATTCAGATTATTCAGATCTGAAAAAACTTTCTTTCTGACTTTTAACTTCCCACTTCTTACTTGATATTCTCTGCTCTTATATGATCTCTTTCGCTATCTCTTCTACTATCCCTTCACGCCTTTCCGATACACCACATACGCAATCACCGCAGTCACCACTTCCGTGATCCAGAACGCATGCCATACTCCGACCGCTCCCATAAAACGGCTGACAATGAATGCCACCGGAATAATCACAACCACATATCTGCATAACGAAATGATCAGTGAATGCACACCTTTTCCAAGACCTTCCAGTGCCCCGCTGCAGATAACCGATACCGATGAAGCAAGGAATCCAAGACTGATGACTCTGAGTGCCACACTTCCGGCCTTCATCGTTATCGGATTCGCTGTAAATAATCCCATCAGCTGTCCCGGAACTGCCAGACAGATTGCCATTCCGGCTGCCATCATCACGAGTACCAGGATCAGGCCATCCTGGAAGATCTTATGTACACGCTTATGCTCTCCCGCTCCGTAATTATATCCGAGAAGCGGACGCATTCCCTGCACGATTCCATTTGCCGGAAGGTAGAGGAAGGTCTGCAGCTTATAGTAGACTCCGAGAACGAATACGTAGACTTCCCCATAGCCTGTAAGTATTACGTTCAATACAGAGATTAAAAGCGACGGAAGTGCCAGGTTCAGGCTTGCCGGAATTCCGATTACATATAATTTTTTCCACAGTTTCAAATCAGCCTTCAGATATTTCTTTCTGTATTTCACCGGAAGCGGATTCACGATATAAAAGATCAGGTACAATACTGCTCCTGCTGCCTGTCCGATTCCTGTTGCAAGTGCGGCTCCTTCGATTCCCATCTTCGGAAATGGTCCAAGTCCGAAGATCAGGACTGGATCCAGGATAATGTTGATAATCGCACCTGACATCATACAAGTCATTGACTCCACCATACGTCCGACCGCCTGAAACGTCTTCTCAAATACCAGCTGCCAAGATAATGCCGTAGCAAATAAAAATGCAATTCTCGAATAACGCACACCATAGTCCACAATCTGTGCATTTCCCGTAAACATCTGTAAAAACGGTCTCATTACGGCAATTCCCAGAATCATAAATCCGACTCCGTGAATCGTCCCTAGCAGCATTCCCTGTGTTGCCGCCCTGTCTGCCATCTTTTTATCCTGCGCTCCAAGATAAAATGAGATGACCGCATTGATTCCGATTCCAAATCCGATCATCACCGCATTGATCAGATTCTGCACTGGATACACCAGTGATAACGCCGTCATGGCATCTTCGCTGATCCTGGCGATGAAGAAGCTGTCTACAATATTATAAAGTGAACTCACCATCATAGAAATGACCATCGGCAGTGCCATCGATACGATCAATTTTAATATCGGTTGTTCTTTCATATATGTCTGATCCATATATATCCCCTTTCTCTCATATGTACTATCTATTAATCTTCTAATTCTATTGCGGATCTTTGCAATGTTTTTTTCTATTTTCCCATCTTGTTACAGATTGTTTCAACTGAATATGTAACAACAAAAAACCACATGGTTACTTCTACTCAGTAACCATGTGGCGAAAAATAGATTGCTCCAGAAAAATCCACATTCATTTTAGGGTTGTATTATAGCACTGTCTTTCAGTGAATGTCAATCACTAGTTCTATGAAATCATCTTCCAATTTTCCCTCATTTGTCACATCCGATTAACAGATCTTATTCCCGTTCGCTTTCATCTTGAATTTCATTCCCAGCATCTCTGCCGCACGCTTGCACATCAGCATACGCTGTAAGAAAATCTCAAAATAATCTAATATAGAACAGATTCCTTCATCCAGTTCAATCTCCAGCAGAATCACCTGCTTTTCGACATTTACATGCAGACTGGATGCCACTGCAGCATAATTCACCCGGTCATGTTTGTCAAAGCTTTCCTTGATCGTGTTCCGCACACGGTTTCTTCTTACATCCGTCTTATCCGCCAGTATCAGTGCTGCCGATACCGCATCCACTGCCATGCCGGTTGCCTCATCATGCTGACCGATTGCACTGACGATCACTGCGATGTCTTCATCCGGTGCTTTCAGATCCCGCAGTATCTGAAATGCCATGATCGCGGAACTATGTGCATGATCCACACGGTTTACACAATTTCCCATGTCATGCATATAGCCCGCTATCCTGGCAAGCTCGATCGTATGCTGGTTATACCCTAATTTTTCCAGAATATTTCCGGCAGTTTCCGCCACTTTTACTGCATGTCCTCTGGAATGTTCGGTAAACCCAAGTGCTCCAAGTACCCTATTTCCCTGCTCAATATAGGCATTCACCTCCGGCATATTTTTGATTGCTTTATATGTTACTTTGCTCAATTTTATTTCGTTCCCTTCTAATTCTATAATCTATGTCTATAATCTGTGAATCGCATCCATCGCAAGTTCGGAACGCTCACATTCTTCTGCAGACATTGTAATCTGATAACATAAAGGACTACCCTTCATGTATTCCGACGCATAACTAAGTCCATTCGTTCTCTCATCCAGAAATGGCCGGTCTATCTGATTCGGATCACCAAGCAGAATGATCTTCGTTCCTTTTCCGGCTCTTGTTATGATTCCTTTCACCTGATTCGGAGTCATGTTCTGCGCCTCGTCTATGATCAGATAGGTCTTCACAAATGAACGGCCTCTGATGAAATTCATTGCTTCTGTCTGGATCAGTCCTCTTGCAAATATCTCTTCGATCTTACCCTGTAATTCCTGTTCATCCTGATAACGCTCTTCTTCATCCGAATCAATCAGCTGCTCTAGATTATCTACGATCGGACGCATCAAAGGTGATATCTTTTCCTGCTCGTCTCCCGGAAGGAAACCGATATCCTGGTCAAACTGCGCATTCGGTCTGCAGATCAGAATTCTTCTATATTCTCCGGTCGGATTGTTCAGCACCTTCTCCAGTCCGACTGCCAGTGAGTAAAATGTCTTCGCCGTTCCTGCCATTCCTTTTACAATTACAAGCGGTGCTTTCTCTGCGGATTTCATCAATGCTTCCTGTAAAAAATACTGTCCGGCATTCCTTGGTTTGATGCCATAAGGCTGGCTCTTTCGGAATTCTAACGATACTACTTTCTTCCCTTCAACTCTTCCAAGATGTGTCTTTTTCACAGACTGATCTGCCTTCAATATGATAAACTCATTCTCCGTAAGTTCCGGCTGGATCTTATTACCATCTTCATCGGACAAATAAAGTTCCTTCAGATGAACGCCTTTTTTCTTGAATTCTTTGAACTTGTCTTCCGCCACATAGCAAATCTGTCTGCCGCTGTACTGTCCCTCTTCTTCGATGACCTGCTCTGTGCTGAAATCCTGGGCTTCAATTCCGAGAATCTGTGCTTTTAACCTAAGGACCAGATCTTTTGTCACCAGAACGACCGGCTTTTCTTCTTCCCGGATTCCCTTACATACTTTTAAGATCCGATTATCCGGCTTATCTTCCGGAAGGCTTTCCGGCAGTTCTACATTTACACAATTGGCCTCTACACGGAGGATTCCTCCATTTTCCATCTGGACACCTTTTAAAAGGTCTCCTTTCAGTCTGAGCTTTTCCAGAAAACGGATCGCCCGCCTTGCATTTGCTCCCTTTTCTCCTTCTGCTTTCTTCAGGCCGTCCAGTTCTTCTAATACAACCAATGGCAATATCACCCTGTTTTCTTCAAAACACTGACATGCATAAGGTGCCTGGATTAAAATATTGGTATCAATAACATAGGATTTGATCATAGATATTTCTCACACTTTCTGATTTTGTTTTTTGTACATTTTCAGGTATAGTATGAAAATATTGAATTTACTCGATATTTTTGTAAAAAAGATGTTAAGTTATTCTTGAAATCTACTGAAATTTTCAGATTCATATACAGAATGATTCTGCAAAATAATACAGAGAACCTGTCAATGGCAGATTCTCTGTATTTATTATGTATTTTTTATTTTCACAGATTCTTGACTATTCTCCGAGGAAATATTTTCCGTATGCATCTGCTGCCTTGATTGCTGCACATACAGTCTCCGGTGTTACCTCGAATGGCATATTATGAAGCGTATCGTTCTCTGCGCAGGCTGCTGTTGCAACTGCCATCAGTTTCTCGTCCGTCACTTCTGTGATTCCCAGTTCTTTTAATGTCACAGGCAGTCCCAGTTCGATACACCAGTCAATGATATCTTCCAGTTCTTCTGCCGGAATATTCTCCAGTACCAGCTGCGTAATCGTTCCGAATGCAACCTTCTCACCGTGATACATGTGGTGGCACTCATCCAGTACGGTAAATCCATTATGAATTGCATGTGCTCCTGCAAGTCCGCCACTCTCAAATCCAATACCGCTCAGTAATGTGTTGGCTTCGATGACTTTTTCCACAGCCGGTGTACATGCTCCTGCTTCCAGGGCAAGTTTTGCCTTTACACCTTCTGCCATCAGAGTGTCAAAACAAAGTTTTGCAAGTGCGATTGCTGCCTGTGTAACCTGTCCGCCGGCACATGTTGTTGCCCCGCTTGCCTGACAGGCTCTTGCTTCAAAATATGTTGCCAGTGCATCACCCATTCCGGATACCGTAAGTCTTACCGGTGATTTTGCAATAATCTCGGTATCCATCAGAACCATATTTGGGTTAGCCGGAAGGAATAAGTACTCTTCGAATACGCCATCATCTGTATAAATAACTGACAGTGCACTGCAAGGTGCGTCTGTCGATGCGATTGTCGGGCAGATCAGAACCGGAGCTTCTTTGTAATAAGCAACTGCTTTGGCTGTATCCAGGATCTTACCACCACCGATACCGATCACGACATCACAGCCTTTTTCATTCATAATGTCTACCAGACGGTTAATCTCATTCTTACTGCATTCTCTGTTGAAATACTCATATACAGGTGTGATCTCGTATCCTTCAAATCCAGTATTTACAACGTCCCCGATACGTTTGTATCCGGATTCCGTGATCAGTACAAGTGCCTTCTTGCCATACTTCTGAGCATATTCACCCAGCTTCTTCATCTCTCCTGCACCCTGTACATATTTACTTGGACTACATAAAATCTTTGCCATGATATTACCCTCCTGTAATCTTCACGTTTCATGTGTTATTTTATTAACAATCTAGTTTTATTGTATGCTTTTGATACAGTTGTGTCAATAAGGTAGTGGGAAATATTACGGCAAAATATTATGACTAATCCTAATACATATCTTTGTGTCAATGATACAACACCAGCGCATGACTATATCACAATACCGTGACAATGATCTACCTCATGTTGAATAATCTGCGCCGTCCATCCGGTATATTTCTGTCTCTGTTTTTTGAAATTCATATCCTGATATTCCACTTCAATCTCCTGATACCGGGTGCATTTTCTCACACCAGTAAGGGAAAGACAGCCTTCCTCCGTCTCATATTTTCCGGAACGTTTTACAATCTTCGGATTGAACATTGCCACATTCATGAATCCCATATTGACGGCTATGATACATTTCTTCACGCCAATCATATTCGCTGCCATGCCGACACAGCCTTCCTCGTGCGCTTTCAATATATCTAACAAATCCACTGCAACCTGCTTATCCGCCTCTGTCGCCGGCTCGGATCTCTGGTTCAGGAAAAATATGTCTTTCATAATCGGTCTTATCATGCTTTGTTACTCTCTTTCGTATGCGTTTTCATATAATTATAGAATTCCTGATGCAGCCGCTGGAATTCTTCCGGTGCATGCATCGCATGTCTGTAAAGGAATTTGTTGCCAAATTCACTCTGATATACCCTGCTTAAAACCCCTGCCAGCATTCCCGTTGGCATATCCTTTATCATATACAGCTTCGCCGGACATAACATTCCCTTCTGGGCGATCCATTTCAGGTTCTTCTTGATCCGGTAGGCAGTCAGCGTCATCAGCTTCTCATTTGCACAGATTTTCTCCGGATGTCTGCTCTGGTAATAAGCATCTGCCAGCGGAACGATCACGCCAAGATGTGAGATCTGCCAATGATGCATTTCCGGAACAATCTGGTATGGAATATGACTTTTCCTAAATATGTACTCCAAAGCTTCTTTCCTGCTGGTCTTTCTTCCTCCAATCTCCCCAAATGTTGTCGGCTGGATTGCTCTTGGCAAAAGCTGTGCATCCAGAATCCCACCTTCGATACAGCCGCCCGCTCCCGGAAATGCCGGAAGAATCCTTCCTTTTCCGCAGATTTTCTCCCACCTGCCATATGGTTTGATCGTATTGATCATAGTGACAACATTCGGACTTTTATTCTTACTGATATCTTCCAGTGCTTCTTCTACTTGATTCTCACGTACGGTCAGGAAAATAAACTGGTAGCGGTCATTCGGTTTTAATTCCCCGATTGCTTTTATCTCTACTTTATGCGTTCTTGTTTTTCCTCTGTACCATAGGCCGTGTTCCTGTAATTCTTTTAACCTCTGTCCTCTTGCCAGGATTGTTACATCCAGTCCTGCTTTGGCGAATCTGGATGCGTAGAAGCTTCCGATGACTCCGGCGCCGTAGATTAGGATCCGCATGGTGTATTCCTCCTTGGTGTTTGTTCGTATGTTCTGTGTGGTTTCTTGTGTTCTTTGATATTTATATATATCTTCTATGTATAGTATCTGTTGTAATTCTAACACCCGGACTTTTGGATTTCAACATTGGCACCGTTTATGATGCATCCAATCGTATTCTATTTTATGTTTTTAATTTGTTAACAATTTCTTCCTAATTCCATCACACTTTTATCACAATTCGCTTCTATACTAGGAATTGTTCAAAAGAACAAACACTTTAAATCTTTTTCATAACTTTTTCCTCAGGGCTGCACTCCTCCCTAATAATGCAGTCCTTTTTTAATGCTAAGAAACTGTAACTTATATTCTTTCAATTCTCCCCTTTTTCGCATAACATAAATTGAATTCATATCGTTACTTGGAACTATTTTTCTCATAAAAAGGGCTATACTTGAGTACCATACATTTTTACATCATTCTCTTTTCAACTCACATCCTCACATGGAGAATGACTCAGCTTACCGTTTCTGATGGATGCTTCATTCACTTTTCAACTCACATCCTCACATGGAGGATGACGGTTTTCCAATTGTTTCCCAACATCACCTGATATTTTTCAACTCACATCCTCACATGGAGGATGACCATCTGCCAAGATTGAATCATTGAACTCGCAAGTTTTTCAACTCACATCCTCACATGGAGGATGACCGGCTATAGACTTCTGGAAAATGGATTCATTACTTTTCAACTCACATCCTCACATGGAGGATGACGTTTTCTTTTCCTACAGGGTTACATGATAGAATTTTTCAACTCACATCCTCACATGGAGGATGACGAAACCTTTTGTCTGTAAATAGACGATATAGTTTTTTCAACTCACATCCTCACAAGAAGGATGACGATCGTAAAGGCTGCAGAGCAAGTGGTGTATGACTTTTCAACTCACATCCTCACATGGAGGATGACGTCAAGTAATGCTTTCAAATTTAGTTCATCATCTTTTCAACTCACATCCTCACAAGGAGGATGACAAAAGATACCTTACATTATAGAGATTAAGTCAGTTTTTCAACTCACATCCTCACAAGGAGGATGACATAAAGGACAGATTAAGTTCATCGTGTGTGCCAATTTTCAACTCACATCCTCACATGGAGGATGACCACTCATGGCGTTACCAACAGAACCACAACATGTTTTCAACTCACATCCTCACAAGGAGGATGACGATCAGCTTGTACCGCCGGTTCATTCCGGATGTTTTTCAACTCACATCCTCACAAGGAGGATGACGTGCCATAATGTATGCGATATTTTCAAACATTTCTTTTTCAACTCACATCCTCACAAGGAGGATGACATGCCCCTCCCCTTGGAAATGCACACCAGTTAATTTTTCAACTCACATCCTCACAAGGAGGATGACGGATGGAAAGAGGGAACAGGAATCATCCAGCCATTTTTTCAACTCACATCCTCACAAGGAGGATGACATTTTCATCATCACAGTATTCACACTCACATCCTTTTCAACTCACATCCTCACAAGGAGGATGACAACGCCCATTCCGCAAGTTCTGGTTTCCCACGTTTTCAACTCACATCCTCACAAGGAAGATGACAATGGATAAGATACGAGAACAAAATCGATTAAGATTTTCAACTCACATCCTCACAAGGAGGATGACTGTTTTATGTGTTAATGTTGCATCGTACATCACTTTTCAACTCACATCCTCACAAGGAGGATGACAAAGACGCGAGCTATCGTGGCGAAGAGATAAAATTTTCAACTCACATCCTCACAAGGAGGATGACCAATGGAACCGGGAAAGAAAAGTAAGGCATAAGCTTTTTCAACTCACATCCTCACAAGGAGGATGACGGTGGACAAGCATGAAAAGAAGAGGACCAAGAACTTTTCAACTCACATCCTCACAAGGAGGATGACTGTAGTTCTGTAATGTCTTGCAACTCCATACAATTTTTCAACTCACATCCTCACAAGGAGGATGACCGTTTCTGTAATCTCTGATGCATGATCTTTCACTTTTCAACTCACATCCTCACAAGGAGGATGACGTATACGTAAAGGGTGATATCATTTGCATATCCTTTTCAACTCACATCCTCACAAGGAGGATGACCAAACCATCCACCGTCAATGTCCGCAATATTATCTTTTCAACTCACATCCTCACAAGGAGGATGACGCAACGTCGGGATCATTACGTTTATGGGAGGTGTATTTTCAACTCACATCCTCACAAGGAGGATGACAGCAATTTTAAACAAAAACACTCTGTCTAAAACTGCACGTATTATACCCTTTGAATATAATACGTTAAAAATTTATATTTTTTCTAATTCCTATTTACTTTTCTTCTGGAAAAGCACACCATTTTCCGGTGCGAATCTCCAAGAAGATTTCTGTGCGCTTATTATTCGCACTAAAATATCAAAGTATCCGTAACATCAAATCCAGGTTTTGCGCCAATATGTTCTACCTTATTTTTATACTTATCACCTAGATAATAAAACCGCAAACTATCAACGTCTTTATCTATAATATCCTCTAAGATATGTTTTACCTGCCTGCATTTTGTTGCATCCATTTGACATTCAAATACAGAATTTTGCACACGAGTTCCATAGTTTGTACATTCTTTTGCTACTTTTCTTAATCGCCTTTTCCCAGCAGATGTCTGGGTATTTACATCATATGTAATCAAAACCAGCATTCCATCACCTACTTCCAGAAGAACGGTGGATATTCGTCTAAATCTCCCCTTAAATATCTGGTCAGTAACATAGCTTGTACATACGGAGCCACTCCCCATTCTATTTTTTCATCTAAGAATGGATGTTTTATCATTTCTTGCTTTTTATTTTGCCAGGCCGATAAAAATGCTTTTCTTCCATCATCAGTCATAATTACCGCACCATTTTCTTTTTTTATGAAATATTTTTCTTTCATAATTTTCTTATTGATTAATGTTAGCACAAATCGATCCACCATAACGCTTCGAAATTCTTCCATAAGGTCTAACGCCAGAGACATTCTTCCCGGACGGTCTGTATGGAAAAATCCTACATAAGGATCTAAACCTACAGCTTCAAGAGCTCCTCCACACATTCCTGCCAATAAAGAATATCCAAATGACAACATTGCATTCACATTATCTAACGGCGGTCTCTTATTTCTTCCATTAAAATAAAAGTCCTCTTTTTGTTGTAATATCAAATCATCAAATATTGAAAAATATACAGAAGCTGCTTCTCCTTCCAAACCTAATAATTCGTCTGCTTTTTCACATACTCTGATTTTTCCTATACTTTGCGCCAAAAATGCTGACTTTTTCTTTAACCTATCAGCATCCAGACGCATTGCATAATCTCTTGCAGCTCTTTCTAAAATCCATCTTGAATTATATACTTTGCCTAGGATAAAATTTCTGGCTATCCGTGCACTTTCTTCTTTATTATCACTAATTCTATACTGTTGCTTTCTTAATGTAACATTTCCTTTTACTTCACCTGTCACTCTTGCCAGAAATCTTCCATTTCCCGACATAAAGGACAGATCTATATTTCGTTGTGTACATGCTCCCATAAGAGCCGGACTTGCTCCTGTATACCCAAATGTAATAATTGCCTGTAAATTATGTAATGGAATTCTTCCTATTTCTTGTTGTTCTTCCAATACCACAACATTTTCTCCATCTAAAGAAAGATATTTGTTTCCCGATGTTACATATAACGTGTTTAAAAGCCTCTTCATATGTTTTCCTCTTCCGATAGCATCCTATCAATATATCCGGAAACTGATTTTTTCTTATTTAAAACTGGCAGACAAATATCCTTCAATGAACAGGCATTACATTTTTTGCTTGTTTTCACTTTCGGAGTATAACGTTGTTCATAATACTTATGCATTTCGGCAAATGTATTTCTGACTTTTACCCGTATCTCCTCTGTAAATTCTATTTTTGTACGATGCCTCGTTTCTCCATAATAAATATATCCGTATGGTATCGTACAACATAACATTTCTTCTAAACATAATGCCTGAGCTGCTACTTGTAAAATATCCGAATCATCAGTTTTTGGTTTTCCTCTTTTATACTCAATCGGAACTACTTTATAAAGTCCTTCTTTTCCCGATAAACTGATTCCCTCTTGAGCTTTATGAAATTCCACCACATCACACTCGCCGCTCACTCCCAATTCCCGGGAGTGAATCGGCATTGCTCTTACGATAATCAGATCTCCTCTTTTCTCTTTCAGGCCTGCATCATGAGCATTTTCATGTAGGATCTTTCCTTCTACTGTTCTGACATTTTCCTGCCATTGCATCTCTATATAGGCAAGTGCCCACTGCCTTCTGCAAAACGAAAAATGTTGAATTCCGGATAATTGAAGAAAGTTTTCTTCATTATACAAATTTAAAATACCTCCGGTTCTTTGCAACCTTCTACGTTCCAAGAAATGTCATAATCCTCAAATTCTTTTGGATGACTCGTTCTTTCTTTAATTGTAAATCCTCTCTGAATCTTTCCACTGGAAATTGCCGGTGTTTTTTCATCATGCTGCCACCAATATATTCTACGCACTTCCATACTTCCTTCTGGTCTTGCCGAAGATGCATCATTTTCAAACAATGTTTTTAATGCTTCTTTTAACTCTTCCGCATCTTCCTGACTAAATCCGGTCTTTTCTGCAAGTTGTACATTCACACTTCCCATTACTTTGTATACCGCAAATCCAACTCTGTGTTTCATTCCCATCGTATCCGATGCTTTACTTTCTTTTCCAGACTCACTATTTACGCTCTTGGTAATCTGCATACTAACAATATCAATTGGCGATAAGCTTACCGCCTGATGAATTGATACTGGTCCTCTTACACCAAAAGATACTGGAATCCCCTTAAATGCAAATACCTGTCCAAATGCTCTTACGTCAAACCATTCATTGCATGCAATTGCAGCACATACATCACGATTTGCACTTTTCTTATTGCTCATCTCTTTCTTTAATTCTTCGCAACTATCTGCACGATCTTTTAAGCTTGTGTACGAATCATCTGTTTTGTCATCTGATTGAACAAATATCTTCTGATTCCGATCCTGAAGACGGTTTCTTATCTTTCTTTTAATACATACATCAGAGATTTCTCCATATCCGTCCATATTGATACGAGGGCGGTTTCCATTCAACGGATCTCCATTCGGATTAGCATTGGTTGCACTGATAAATAACGTAAAATCAATTTTTCCTTTTAACTCACTCATGTCTATTCCTCCTCTTTCTTCTCTTCTGAATTTTCTTTTTTGAATCTCAAATCATATTCCTGACTGTGAAATCCAAGTAAATACAAACCATCCAATTTCTTATTTTCCTTGAATTTATCTATATCAAACAGATTACAAATTTCACTTAATAAATTCTCGTAGTATTTTCTTTTTACTACATCCAGTTTTGCCAGATATGGTTGAATATTTTCCTCTATTACTTTCCATGTTTCATACGGTCTCTGGGAGAATGTACTCATATATCTTTTTGCGTTTGTAATTCTTCCATTATCTTTTGCATCATATGTCATATATTCAATTCTATCTGCCACTGCTAACAATCTGCCATATAGATAGCTCCTGTCCTTTGCGCTCTTATCTAATGCCACGTTCCATTCCTCCTTATTTCTGTCTTTTTCATTCTTCTTTACCATTGAACAAGCTAAGGTTAAGACTCTTTCCCAGTTTTTTCTCTCTTTATATGTCAACGGATTCGATGCTTTTACTACCGCAAGATTCACATAATCATATGGAATGTTGCTTCCATACCATATGCATGGCAGTAGCCTTTTCGCTACTTCAGCATAAAGTTTCTTACCATTTCCATCTACTATGGATAATTTGCCTTTATTCTCAATGCCAAACAAGATGTCTGCAATATCTCTGACTCCAACCATTCCCCCAAACTGTATTCTTTTTCCATCCTTCCATTTTTCGTGAATCCAGTTACAGTCATTATGCCATTTTTCAATATTTTTCAAATATCTTGCAGTATCCAATGTCACATTTTCAATCATTGCAAGCCGTCCCGGGGTTGCTGCATCAAAGGCAAGCAATATCATATTTGACGTGTTATCTACTTTTTTGCCATATCCGTTTAATGCTTTATAAAATTTTTCTGCTGTAATTGGATTACCATCCGATACCTCCTCTTCTTCCGACCAGTCATCGTCCCAAGAGTCCCAATCATTTTCTTCTTGTTCATTTTCATATTCCGTTATAATTGATTCAGTATCCATATTCCATTTCGGCATACTCAACTGATCAGACTCCCAGGTAACTATTGTCATCGTATCAAAAAAGGCTCCCTGTTTTCTGATAATCCATTTCAAGGTATTATGAACAATCTGAGATGTCTCACTTCCAACAGCAACTGCTTCTTCTCTATTTGCAAAACGTCCGCGATATGTAAAATTCTGACTGTCATTCGCTGAAATTAATTTTGCTCCATCACCTTCATTCCTTATTTTTTTTGAATGAAGATACGAAATAGATTCCATATTACCTGTCAGATAACACATTCCCTTTTCTCTTTCCTGTGACCGGACATATTTGATATAACAATCTTGTAATGTTCTGTCCTTCCAACATTCATCCGGTATCTCTCGATGTAAATTCTCACCAGTAGAACGTATAATAAATCGAACAAAAGCTTTTGTCTGAACAATTCCCTCAACGCTCTCTTTGTCATCAATCTGATTATTATCATTTAACTTTATAATCTTTTGTTCAACTAAATCTTTTATTAACGTAGCCTTCTTCAAATACAAATAAATGGCTTTTACTTTTTCATGAGAATATGTTGATTTTTCCCATTTTTCAATTTGAGGCATATACAGTTCATTACATACTCCGTCATCTTTATAGTAATCTTTATAATCACCTGCCAGATATCTCAAATTATCACATAACGGATGTGGCTCTTTACCGGCTGTACGACTCCCGATTTTTCAGTAACTGGTATAACCGTCATCTTATCATCCTGAGCAACCAGTTCAGCACGCATAAAATTTCCATTCTGATCAATCGTTACTGTTATTTGAGCTGTTACCGTTGTATGAAATGGTGGCAGAAGTACATATGGGATATCTCCCCGGTATTCAATCACACCTATTTTGTCTTGATTCTTATTATATAAATCAATCAACTCATTTACATAACTCAATCTGCCACCTCCTCATCTGTAAATTCATCCAGACCAATAAAATTGTTCTCTTCTTTTCCAAAGATCTTTTTCTCCATATAACGGATATGCCTTTTCTCTGTACAATCTTCCGGTCTTGTAAACTCAATAATTCCTCCTTTTTTCATTACTGGTCTCCAGAATCGAACGGTCATCTGGTCTTGATCTTCTTCTAAAATAGCTTCTTCTGCATAAGTGATTCCATGATACATAAATCCATAGCTTACTTCTCCCGGCATTGTATCATAATAACTTTCTCCTTCACCAAATACACAAGGCTCCACAAATGCCTGACATTCTCTGGTTCCCAGAAAAATGTCTCTGCGTCCACCTCTTTGTACCATTCTTTTTGCGATATTGTGATGTTTATTTTCATTTCTGCTATCTTCTTTTAATTTTGGTTGATTATTATTCGGTTCAAAATGTGCCCGTACCTGATATTTCACATCCTTCAAATATGTATAATACGCTAGTTCGTTTCCACCATTATATGCAATCGGTCGTATCCCTTTTGTCTCTGTTTGAATTGGGTTCATGATTCTTACCGCATCTATATACCAAATTATAGATGGCTTCCAATAGATGCTCTCCGTAATCCCTTTCAGTGCTTCATATGTTGGAATGTGATAACTTGTTTTCTCACCACCAACACGCAAAACCGGATCTGAAAATAATGCATAAGATCCATATACTTCAAATTCGATTGTATTTCTATATTTTTTCAAATTCTTCACCTCCTCTAAAAAAAATGAATTCCCATATTCGGTTCATCCACTACACCTACTTCCTCATCGTAATATCCATCACACAATCCTCTTACTTCTCCATCGCAACATTCATATATGGCATTTCCAAGTATTCCTTTTCTCGTCTCAGATATTCCTACTGTATATCGCTGTAATTTTCTTAAGATTTTTTTCTGTATCTCTATATCAAATCTTTCCTCTGATAATTCACTTATTAGTTTTTTTGCCTCATCATTATATGGAACCACAACCCCCGTCTTATAATCATTGGATATGACCTCAAACACTTTGCCCGCTGTAAAAAAAGCTTGTGGTAATCTTGTCCGAATTTCTTCTCCATTTGTTCTTTTGTATTGTTGTTTCCCAATTTCATTTTTTCCAAGCAGATCAATAATTGTCGTTGCATATTTATCTACTGGAAATTTTGTTTCATTTGTTCTAAGCTGTGAATAATAATTGGAATAATATTTCTTTATTGCTTCCTCTGAATCCAATTCATTTTTGAATTGATTTGGCTCAGATTTAAAATCATCCAATACCTTCTGCAATGCATTTTGTGCATCTCTTATTTCATGTAAACGTTCTAATTTTTCTACATCTTTTGATATTTTTACAATATAAACGGCTCCCAGTCTTCCTAATTCTTTGTGCCGGTTACACCTGCCTGCCGCCTGAATCACATTATCCAATCCAGCCCTTGACCTTATAACACAACCAAACGAAAAGTTCACTCCTGCTTCTACGACCTGTGTACTCACACAGATAACTTTTTTAGACTGGTCTTTTAAATTTCTTTTTATCGCTTCCAACGTATCTAATTTATGTTGCGGACACATATTATTACTCAGATGAAAAAGTACATATTCTTCCGGACATATTTTCTTTAATTGCTGAAAAATTTCTAACGCACAAGCCGTTGTATTTACTATAATCAATGTACTCTGATACAATTCCGTTCGTTCCAATGTAAAATTACTCAAATCCTTTATTTTCATTCCACCTGGATATAAACCTGTAGCGTCAATAATATTCGTCCTTTTAAAAGCTTCTGCATATTTTTCCACTGTACCGGTCATCTCTTCACATTCACAGATATTATTATTTTTAATCTTAGTCAGCGTCGGTTGTGTCGCAGAACATAATACTACTGTTGTGTCGCAGAACATAATACTACTGTTGTGTCGCAGAACTGGGACAGAAAATTTACTGCAAGATTGAATAATTCCATACATTTCACCGGAATTGCCTGTACCTCATCAAAAATGATAATGCTGTTACACAATGTATGCATTCTTCGGATACAACTTTTTTGATCTGAAAATAATGTATTCAAAATCTGTACTGCTGTCGTCACAATAATCGGTGAATCCCATGTTTCTGTCAGACTACGGTACCGTTCTTCTTCTCCTTCTTCACAAATCACATTACAATGGTGTTCCAATACTACCGAAGAATCTCCAACTGCTTTTCGAATTTCTTCCGCATTCTGTTCCAGAATCGAGTTGAATGGGGCTATGTATATGATGTGTTGCTTTTTCATCTTTTTTGCATGGTATAGTGCAAAACGAAGACTGCTGAGTGTTTTTCCAGCTCCTGTCGGCACAGTTAATCGATATAAATCCCGATTTGTCTCCGCAGCTTGCCTGCAAGAATCTGAGATTTCCTGTCGGAACTTATTCAGTAAATTACCATTTGCAGGATTATTTCGAATCATCTGTTCCATATATTCTTCAAAATTATCGATACATTCCTGCCAAATTTTTTGCGTTTCATCCAGTGAAATTCTCTTTGTTGATGGTACATTCTGGAAAAAACACGCCGTGTCAGTCCAGTCTCCATCAATTAATAACGATAATGCTACTCTAAAATACATCCCCATAAAGAAATAGCCATTTCCACATTTTCTTTTTAATGCTTTGGATTCATTACAAAAAGAAGTTACTTTTCCGTATAGATATTTGTATGATTCAATTGCTTTTTTACAATATTCATCAACTACTTCTTTACGAAATGTCTGGAAAAATTCTTCTTTTATCCATTCATAATCAATTTCTTTTTCGTTACGATGCTGTTGGATTCCCTGACCATTATCTAAATTAATACAGTCCCCCATGCCATGATGAAAATATATAACCGTACTAATAAATTCTGCAACCGATCCTTCTTTTATTAACTCCTGAGCTAATCGTCCCCCTGCGGTAGAATGATCCAGTCCATGTTTATGACTTTCATTACCTTGAACCAGAATATTCTTGAAATCTTCCTGATTCTCTCTTCCAAATTTTCCTATGTCATGAAGAATTCCGATTATTGCAATCAGAGGTTTCAATTCCTCTAGTGAACATGAATTTTCTGCCATAAATGCTACATTTTCTAAATGTTCCTTCATAGACTGGCATCTTCCCGATTCATAATCCACATGTGCTAAATTCTCTGTTATTTGACTCTTTGTGTTTTCTTTATCCATATAGCACTCCTTGTATTATTTGTACACCATATGTAATATTTAATTTCATCATCTGTATATTTTTGCTATATTCTATCAAATTACCGAAGAGTATACAAGGTGACAACCAAAACGTTTTTTATCACTTTATTTTTTATCTTATATACTTTTCAAATTATCCGTTCTTCAAGTACTCTTTAAACGATGACCTAATGATAACACAACAGGTGTCCAACTAACCAGACACCTGTAAAAAATTATTTCCCCATCTCAAATTATTAACAATTTCTCCCCATTTCCATCACACTTTCATCACATTTCACTTCTATACTTGTAATTGTTCAAGAGAACAGAACACTTTAAATCTTTTTCATAACTTTTTTCCTCAGGACTGCACTCCTCCCAAACATTGCAGTCCTTTTTTTACAAATTATCAGGTACATCCCCTTACGCCCCCTAATTTCATCATCACGGCATGCGAACACCTGACTGAATAAAAGTATAGGAGTGCTTTCTGTGCATATGAGTCCATGGTTAGTAACTCTTGAGTAATAAAATTGGCCGTTAGCCTTGGAAAAATCATTGTCTGAGACGAATGTCGAGTTTTGATTTTTCCAAGGCTGGTTTTAGGACAATTTTGTTGCTCTAGAGTTACTCCATGATCGAATCAGCACAGAAATCACTCCCATACTTTTATTCGGGACTTGGGTAAGACGACATGATGAACTAAATAGAAATCTCTCCTAAAATAATTCTCAACAGTGCTTTATCCAACATAATCGTCCGGTTCCAAGGATTGATGATGATACCCTGAATGTTATCAGCTGTAATGGCAGAATTAAATAACTGTTTCATATCAGTAAGAAATGTAGACATTACGCTTCCGGAACCTTTGAGTTCTTCATCGAAGCTGGTAAATGCCGCCCACCATTTGCGGCCATCATCGGTCTGGATTGCCTGTACCTGGAGGCCGGAAGCAGCGGAAGAAGGATCAATTGCGATAATCAGTTCGCCGTGTTCATTCATACGCCGGCGGATGACAGTTAGAGTATGAGCAAGCATTTCCTGAGATGGTTCCTGTTGAAGAGCTGCAATGGCAGATTCAATCTTGTTATTGCCTTGTAAAGTTTTATCGGTATGTGTATGGTCATTCATAATTGTGCAAAATCCTTTCTAGATAGATAATGGATACAGAGAACCTGTCAATGACAGCCTCGCTTGCATATTTTTGTATAAAAATATACGGACAGCAGGAGAGCCATCCGTATATTAATATAAAGTATTTCAGTTGGAAGAGCAAGCTAATTGAACTCCCATGGAGAAATATATTTATTTGGAGATGAAGCATATCCATTGTTATATTTCACTGTGACATATAAAGAGTCATCTCCATCAACCAGTTTCACATAGCAGATATTATCTTTGTTGAATTTGTGTGTGATATCGATGGACTGATTTTTGTAATACAGGATGACGGAACCATCTTTTTCATATTCTATATCCGGAGCATTTAGTTCTTCCATAATTTCTTCTTGTGTAAGGCTGCGTTCGGAGCCATCCTGGTTAAATGCAATGCCGCCTCCGCCAAATTCTTTATTTTTTCCGTCTTTATCTGCATAAGTTCCGGTATAAGAACCGTCAGAATTGATTGTTAAAGTAGCAGTTGTCTGATCTCCGTGGATCCAGAGCTGGACTTTACGTTGAATTCCGCCAAGATCGGATGCGTAGGCTGTTCCGGTTCCGGCTGTTATGATCAGGCATGCGGCAACTGCGGCTGCTATTGTTTTTAATTTGTGCTTCCTATTTAAGATACTCATTTTGTCTACCTCCAGGGAAAAATTGACGGAGGCGGAAAGTGTATCAAAAGTCTGCTTGTATTTTTCTTTATTCGTCATCGTTCCATTCCTCCTTTAAGGTTTCTTTGAGAAGAGCACGTCCGCGGGAAAGCCGGGTCTTTACATTGCTGACAGAAAGATGCAGGATATCACTGATCTCTTGTGTTGTATAATCTTCATAGTAAAAGAGATGCAGGACAATTCGGTATTTTTCAGGAAGTTTCATTACTGTGTCAAACAGAGTTTCTGATTCCGGTGTTTCGAAGGTTAATGTTTCTATATATTCTTCTAAGTTGCATTTATTTCTGTGCCAGAATGAGCGGGTGATATTCTTTGCTTTATTGATCGCAACCCGGATCAGCCAGGCACGGATATGTTCTTCTGTATCAAACTCTTTTTTATATGTGTGATACTGAATAAATGTATCCTGAACGACATCTTCTGCATCTTGTTGGTTTCTGCATATATTAAATGCAATCGCATACAGATGCTTTTGATATCGTTCGATTAAAACTTGTGTTGCTGGTTTCATGAGTACTCCTTTTTTGTGTTGTATCTACAGAACCTGTTGCCGTAAGACCTGCCATAAGCATCTCCTTACAAATGTTCTGGCGACTGAGTGGGGCATCAGACGTTCGTTTCTTAAGGCCTTTCACTTATAATACAAATGAAAACATAGAAAGGTTACAAATTAATGAAAGTTATTTTCCAAAGTTGTTTTTCAAAAGAAAACTTTAGGTATTGGAGGTAAGATATACATTCTAACTATATCTTACTATCGAGCATAGGCATTTTACATTTTAAAATATACGACGTAAACTATATTAAGAAAAAATAGCTTCAATAATAAGCTGAAAAAATTAATATCTATTATAAAATGAAGGTGAGTGGTTTTCATTATGTTTTCGAATAAAGATTTGAAGAATCTGATTGTACCGCTGTTTTTAGAACAGTTATTGATGGCACTGGTCGGAATCGCAGATGTATTTGTGATTGGTTTTGTAGGGGAGGCTGCGGTATCCGGAGTATCACTTGTAAACTCATTTAATGCTATGTTCATCAATTTATTTATAACACTTGCTTCCGGTGGTGCGGTAGTGATCAGCCAGTATATAGGAAGGAAAGAAGAGAGAATTGATTATGAAGAAAAATATTGGAGCACAGCTGGCATTATATCCGGCACCGGTAATTGTAGTAGGAGCAATAGTAAATGATAAACCGACATGGACACTGGTGGCACATGCAGGAACTATGGCGCATAGTCATCTGATGGTGTCGCTGGTACATGCACACTACATTAATCAGGAAATTATCGAGAGTAAGAAATTATCAGTAAATATCGTAGACGAAGCATGGCTAAAAGAAGCTGACCGTATGGGAGTGATAAGCGGAAATAAAGAAGACAAATCAGAATCAGGTAAGATTGATTATCATACATTCAAACCGGTACTTTTCGAATTCCCGACATATGAATATTTTGTGACGGGAGAAAAAGTGGGAGACTGTGCAAAGATGAACTAGAGGTTTTCATCCCTGGCAGATTGTGCTATCATGACAGTATGTCAGAAAGCGAAAGGATGGAAGTTTCATGCCGGCGAGATCCGAAGAAAGAACGAATGCGAGAAAAGAAGAGATCATCAATGCATGCGAAATGCTGTATCAGACGATGAATTTTAAAGATATTACGATAAAGGAAATCGGAAATGTCACCTCTTTTTCCAGAACATCGATATATAATTATTTTGAGACGAAAGAGGAAATCTTTCTTGCATTGTTAAAAAGAGAATACGATGCGTGGATTTTGGATCTGCATAAGATTGTTGAAGAACATGAAAGCATGGACGATGAGCAGATTGCATCGGCGATTGCAAAATCCTTGGATCAGCGTCATCAACTTCTGAAGATACTTTCCATGAATCATTATGATCTGGAGGAAAACAGCCGTATTGAGATGTTGATAGAATTCAAAGTATCTTATGGAAATTCACTGAGAGCTGTAATGGGAATTCTTGCAAAATTCAGACCGGATATGGATATTGAAAAGAGACAGGAATTTGTCTATGCATTTTTTCCGTTTATGTTTGGAATTTATCCGTATACCGTGGTGACGAAGAAACAGAAGAAAGCGATGAAAGAAGCAGGAGTTGATTATACTTATAATTCGGTATATGAACTGACGTATACGGCAGTGAAAAAGATGTTGAAGTAATGAAAATATTTGAAAGGAGATAGAAATCATGAAAACATTAGTAGCATATTTTAGTGCAAGCGGAACAACAGAAGGTGTAGCAAAGAAGGTGGCAGAGGAAGCAGGAGCAGATCTGTTCGAGATCAAACCAGAAGTACCATATACAAATGCAGACCTGAACTGGATGGATAAAAAAGCAAGAAGTACGGTTGAGATGAACGATCCGTCTTCCAGACCTGCTACTACAGGAACGGTAGAGAATATGGAGCAGTATGATAACGTAATTATCGGGTTTCCAATCTGGTGGTATGTTGCACCGACAATTATTAACACATTCCTGGAAAGCTATGACTTCGCTGGAAAGAAGATCGCACTTTTTGCCACATCAGGTGGAAGCGGATTTGGGAAAACAGTATCCAGACTGGAAGGTTCTGTGGATAAATCGGCAGAATTCGTATCAGAGAAACTGTTAAACAGAGCAGGTAAAGCGGAGATTGAAAGCTGGCTGAAGAGCTGGATGTAAGAAGCAGATAAGATGCAGGAAGCATTTTCGGTGATGCAGGAGATAAAATGTATCTGATATCGGTGTATTTTGATGACAAAAGCAATAAAATAATTTCCAATTATATAAATAAAATTGCACAAAAGACGGGAAATACGTTTATGACAGATAATCATGTTCCACCACATCTGACAATTATGTCTGTAGAGGCAAGAGAGGAAAAAAAATTGACAGAGGTGATGGAACAGTTGGAGAGGTCCCTGACCAAAGGGCAGATCCAGCTGGTCTCGGTCGGAGTGTTATTGCCGTATGTATTGTATGCGGCACCGGTTCTGAATCTGTATCTGGAAGATATGATCGAACAGGTACATGATATGGTAAAGCACATTCCGGAGGTCAGAATGAGCCGGTATTATCAGCCTATGCAATGGCTTCCGCATATCACACTGGGAAAGAAGCTTTCAAAAGAACAGATGCAGGAAGCATTTTCGGTGATGCAGGAACTGTTTATGCCGATGGAAGTGACGGTGGCAGAGATAGGACTTGCGAAGACGAATCCGCATCAGGATCTGATAAGAGTAGAATTAAATGACTGATCGATAAAAAAGAAAAACATGGAAAGCCGGAATGTTATGAAAAAGTACATAGGTATATTAGCAAAAATAACAGGATTCATACTGATTGTGATTCTGGCGGTGAATATCATTCTGCCGCTGATAAAAAGAAATCCGTATGATCGGAAATGCAAAAAAAAGTATTGTGTTATCCACATTTGATCTGCGTCCGGATGACAGTGGTATGAAGATCATTGCGGCATTGTATACGGCGGCAGAAAGGGGTGTGCAGGTACAGATATTGATCGACGGGATCTATCAGAAGCTCTTTTTGGAAAAGAGTCCGGTGTTTCAGGCACTGGCAGCACATCAGAATGTAGAAGTTGGAATCTATAATCCAGTCATGAATCGGAAAGTAAAAGGAAAAGAAACAAAATGATTAACAGAGAAGACATGCTGGCACTGACCAGAAGAATGACAGTTAAGAGAACATCTATGACCAGAATCGCCGGAGGATATCTGGACATGGATGGGTATATAGACGGGACATTTAACACGGGATTTTTAAAATTGAGCCCAGATGAGAAAGAAAAAAATTTACAGATAGCAAAAGTAATCCCATTTGCAGATACGAATCAGAATCTGAAAGAATATGCATTTTCCAGTGAGAAGATGAAAGGTGACAGTATGTGGAAGCTTTTAATGGGAATGCGTGTGTGTGGACTGAAAAATGATGCATTAATGGAGACCTTTTATGAGATTGTCGGGGAACAATATCAGGCAATGGGAGATTATGCGGTCTATGTATTTCATGACAGGTATGACATTCCGGCAAAGGGCAAAGATCATGTCCGCCAGGGGGAATCCGAGGAGATGTTCGAATATCTGATCTGCGCTATCTGTCCGGTGAGTGGAGACTATGAGCCCGGAGAACCGGAGTGCGGCTTTCTTTTCCCGGCATTTATGGATGGCGCAGCAGCACTCAATTATGTGGACGTATATCAGAAGGATCAGGCACATCCGCATACAGAGCTTCTGAAAATGCTTGGCGTGTGGTGAGATAGAGAAAATTTCTTATAAATGAGTTTAATGGTTCCCAATTCCTTCCGGATATCCTATAATATAGTGGATTGAGTTTATAGGAAAAGGCAGGGAATATACAATGCATACAATGAAAAAATTCATCCGGTATTATGCCCCGTATAAGGCGGTATTCTTTCTGGATCTGATCTGTGCGGCGGTTATAAGTCTGGTAGATCTTGCATTTCCGCAGATATTGCGGACACTTACAAAGACCTTGTTCGCAGAACCGGCAGACCGTATATTACAGGCCCTTCTCCCAATCGGAGCGGGGCTTCTTGTAATTTATATTTTACAGGCGCTGTGTAAATATTATGTCAGCTATCAGGGACATATGATGGGCGCCAATATGGAACGGGACATGCGGCAGCAGCTTTTTGACCATTATGAGAAATTGTCATTTTCATATTATGACCAGAATAATTCCGGGCAGATGATGAGCAAGCTGGTATCGGACCTTTTTGATATCTCAGAGTTTGCACATCACGGACCGGAGAACTTATTTATTTCGCTGATCAAAATTATCGGTTCGTTCATATTCCTGTTTCTGATCAACTGGAGACTGGCAATACCGCTTCTGGTTCTGGTAGTGTTCATGTTGTTCTTCTCGTACGGGCAGAATAAGAAGATGCAGGCGACATTCATGGACAACCGGCGTAAGATCGGGGATGTTAATTCGAGTCTTCAGGATACACTGGCCGGGATCCGTGTTGTACAGTCCTTTGCAAATGAAGAGATTGAACGGGAGAAGTTCCGAAAAAGCAACCAGGGATTTCTGCGTTCCAAGGATGCCAATTATAAATGTATGGGAAGCTTTATGAGCGGCAACCTGTTCTTTCAGGGGATGATGTATCTGGTAACGCTGGCATTCGGAGGATGGCTGATCGCACATGGGAAGATGGAGGCAGCGGATCTTGCGATGTACGCACTCTATATTGGGATCTTTATCAGCCCGATACAGATTCTGGTCGAGCTTACTGAGATGATGCAGAAAGGACTGTCCGGATTCCGCAGATTTCTGGATGTGGTAGAGACCGAGCCGGAGATCGTGAATGCACCGGACGCAGAATCAATAGATGAAGTAAACGGACACGTTTCTTATGAAAATGTATCGTTTCATTATAGCGACGATGATACACCGGTGCTTTCTAATGTTACATTCGACATTCCGGCAGGAAAATCCGTGGCTTTAGTCGGACCTTCGGGAAGTGGTAAGACGACGATCTGCTCTCTGCTTCCGAGATTCTATGATGTAACAGGCGGACGTGTTACGATTGACGGAAAAGATGTCCGGGATCTGACACTGGAAAGTCTGCGTAATCAGATCGGACTGGTACAGCAGGATGTGTATCTGTTCTGTGGAAGTATTAAAGAGAATATCGCATATGGGAAGCCGGGAGCATCTATGGAAGAGATTGAAGACGCAGCAAGGAAAGCGAACATTCATGATTTTATTATGGAACTGCCGGACGGATATGATACATTTGTTGGTGAACGTGGAACAAGACTTTCCGGCGGACAGAAACAGAGAATTTCGATTGCAAGAGTATTTCTTAAGAATCCGTCAATCCTGATTCTGGATGAGGCGACAAGTGCACTGGATAATGAGAGCGAACGCTGGATCCAGAAGAGTCTGGAAGAGCTTGCAAAGAACCGGACAACGATTACGATCGCGCATCGATTATCAACAATCCGCAATGCGGATGAGATCCTTGTAGTGGCAGATAATGGAATCGCAGAGCGTGGAACACATGAAGAACTGTTAAAACAGGGCGGAATCTATGCGCATTATAATGAGATGGGATAGGCAGAAGATAAGAAAAACGGAAGCTGCTCTGTGAGTAGAAACATAAAAATTATCAATAAAGAAATTTGTAAAAGAAAAAGATTGTCGTGAAAAGAATCTATGATATAATTTACAAAGATATCAGTGGCAGAAAAGACAGTGCAAAACTGTAAAGGAACAGTAGAAATGATTGATATCAGTGAATAAAAGCGGCCACAGAATAAGGCGGCAAATCATAAGAAACAGAGGTAGAATTATGGGAAAAATCAGAATTGGTATCGTTGGATACGGTAACATCGGACGCGGAGTAGAGCAGTCTATCAAGCGTAATGATGATATGGAATTAAAAGCAGTATTTACAAGAAGAGATCCTGCAAGTGTAAAGATCCAGACAGAAGGGGCAGAAGTAAAGCACTTTGATGATATGGAAGCTATGAAAGATGATATCGATGTAATGATCCTCTGCGGCGGATCAGCAACAGACCTTCCGGTAATCGGACCGAAGGTAGCAGCATCATTCAATACCATTGACAGCTTTGATACACATGCTAAGATCCCTGAGTATTTTGCAAATGTAGATAAAGCAGCAAAAGAAGGAAAGAATGTAAGTATTATCTCAGTAGGCTGGGATCCGGGAATGTTCTCTCTGAATCGTCTGTATGCAGAGTCTATCCTGGTACAGGGAAGCACTTATACATTCTGGGGAAAAGGGGTCAGCCAGGGACACTCTGATGCAATCCGCCGTATCGAAGGTGTGAAGAACGGAATCCAGTATACGGTACCGATCGAAGCAGCGGTTGACCAGGTAAGAAGCGGAAGCGAACCGGAGTTGACAACAAGACAGAAACATTTAAGAGAGTGTTATGTAGTAGCAGAAGAAGGAGCAGATAAAGCAGCCATTGAAGAGGCAATCAAGACAATGCCGAACTACTTTGATGAATATGATACAACGGTAACATTTATCACAGAAGAAGAATTAAAAGAAAACCACAGCAAGATGCCTCACGGTGGATTCGTGATCCGTACCGGTGAGACAGGATGCGAAGGCAACAAGCATGTGATCGAATATTCTTTGAAACTGGATTCCAACCCGGAATTCACAGGAAGTGTTCTGGTAGCTTATGCACGTGCTGCACACAGACTTTCTAAGAAAGGTGAATCAGGAGCAAGAAGCGTATTCGATATCGCACCGGCTATGCTGTCTCAGATGACACCGGAAGAGTTAAGAGCACATATGCTGTAAGAGATAATTAATAAAAATGTGTACAAGTTCTATCGTAGACTATTAATGTTGTGATGGAATATAAGGAGCAGAAGTAAAAAAATCAGGCATCGGAGGCGAAATGAAAACTCGTTTCCGGTGCCTGATTTTGTAGAAATTAAGGATTTATTTAAGATTTCCTGCGATTGCATTCTCGTGATTTGTGCCAGCCTTTTTGTCGGTACAGGCAGAAACAGACTGTTCATCGGTCCGAAAGAATCGATAATGTCTGTTAACTACTGATGATTTTAAAATGAGAGATTTTACGTACAATACCGAAACGTACGATCGGTCAGAATTCTCGCAAATATCAGTCCAAGCGGCAACATCACAATAATCATAATCGCAGAAGTAAACCATGAAACCGCATCCGTCAGGGACATAATTCCGAAATTATAAATCGCACGGTACAGGTAAAGGCCCGGAACCATGATCACGATAGAAGGCACGGTAAGTGAGATTCTTGGATATCCATTACTCTTTTTAATAAAAGAAGCAAGCAATCCGGCAGTCAGAGCCCCGATAAATGCGGCGGCGGCCGGAGGCATATGTGTGAAATCAACAAGTTCAAGCCGGAGTGTATTGGCAATGGCACCAATAAATGCAGCCGTTGCCGCCATCGAATGAGAACTGTTGAACATGATCGAGAAACCGAATACTCCGCAAAAGCTTGCAATCACACGGAAAATCAGACGGGCAGCAGCACTTAGATGCAGTGCCGTAAAATCGGCCGGTTCCAGATGCAGAAGTAAAGCCATGATCCATGCAAATAAAGTGGCAACCATAACGATAATGATTGCATAAGTAAGCCGCTCCAGTCCCGAACGCAGATCCAGCTTTGCAAGGTCGATCCCGCTTGTAATAAATGGAAATCCCGGGATGATGAACAGCATCGAGCAGATATAACCAGCTTCATGAAATTCCGGAATGTGAAAGACAAGTTCTGCAAGTTTCAGAAAGACTGCATAGGTAAAACATGCTGCTGAAACAGAGACTGCTATATTCAAAAACAGTGTGTAATGGTGTTTGATCAGTTTCGTACGGATCAGATTACCAATCCCGGCGGCAATAAAAGCAAGAGCCATCTCAACCGGTCCGCCTCCGAGTAAAAAAGTAAAACCGCAGCAGGCAAGAGCTGCGGCAAGCCCCAGCTTTGCAGGTGAATAAAGAGCATGGATTTCTTCAATTTCATCCAGTCGTTTATGGATATCTTCACCGGTCATATGTGCTTCTTCTTCCGGAAAATGATCTACAAACTGTTCCATGCGGTAAAGCTTGGAGGTATTCACTCCCGTATTGGCAATACTCAACGACTGGGAAACACAATCGTTTCCATCAAAACAGTTAAATACAATGGACATCAATCCCACGTCTACCGTACAGGTTACACCAAGCTCTTTGGAAAGCCGGTTCATGGAAGTCCGTACACGCCATGCACCGGTTCCACAGGAGAGCATGATTAACCCAACACGACCGATGACAGAAGCTTTCTCGATCAGTCCGGCTTCTGCAATCAACACATTACTGTCATCATTGGCGTAGTCATGCCATGGAATCTCCATATGATTTTTTTCCATAATATCAATAAAGTCAGAATTAGTTGTCTGCATAAATGATCGCCTCTGCTTTGGAAACGTGGCGTTCCAGATTTTTTAAGAAATGTGAATTCGGAAGGAAAACTCCGATCTCATCATAACGGGTATTATCTTCAACAAGAGAATCCTGTCCATAGAATACATAGGACATAGGAAGCTCTTTCTGAAGTTTTATGACAATATCCAGAATAGCAGAATAAGCTTCTGCTTCGGTTTCTTTTAATTTTACGGTATCCGGTAATTCACGGATCAACAGTACACCGTTATTCTTTTCCAGAATGTTTTGTTCCGGTTCCATATCGTCGGATGTATAAGAATGGCTGTAGCGGTATGCCTGTGCCAGAAAAATATTCTTTGGAGCTCCGAGATCTGTATATACCTCATGGAAATGACGGTATTCCCGTTCATGAATCGATCTCTTATATTCAGGAAGTAACATTCCGTTTTCATCTGTCATGATCATCGGATTCTGTTTTCCGTCCGCATTGAACCGATAGGGAATCAGGAATGCATTTCTTAAAAGATCAAAGACTGTATTCTGACAGATAGCCATCAGAAACGCAGATAAATCCCGATTGCGATAAGAATTAAAAAGAGCCTGTGCGAATTCTGTAGATGACGGAGAATCGGGAAGGTCTACCCCATCGTTACTGAATAAATAACTGCAGAATGTTTCCATCAGTTTTTCACATGCCCATTTATCTTCGGATATTTTCTTAAATAAGATTTCTGATTTTTCTTCTCTGGGAAAAAGTGTTTTTTCCTCCATAATAAAGCGCTTCCTTTCATATTTTTATCCGAATAAATTATACAACTGTGATAAAGATAAGTAAAAGCTATAATTAATATAGCGGATATATGATTGTGATATAATAAAGAAGTGAAATCTGAGATTTTTATGCCAAAGTATACAAGAAAGGGTGGCGGTGGCAGGCTATATAGATGTCAAAATATGTAAGAAAAATTGCCGGTGGCAGCTTCTGTAGATAGTCGGTTGATGATTTGAAAGGGATATTTGATATAGTTTAAAACTATGACAAATACACTTTTTTTTGTATTATACAAGTTTATCAAAACAAATTATAATAAATCCATCGATCGAGAACATCATCAAGAATATGAAAAATATAAAAGAAAGCCATCAGGGACAACAAAAAAGACAGAAAACCTAAGTCCCTGCCGGCAAGGAGGAAATAATCATGAACACACCATTTCGTTACGACTTTGTAGGAAGTTTTTTACGCCCACAGAAATTAAAAGACGCAAGAAAGAATTTCGAAGAAGGGACAATCTCACAGGAAAAACTGACCGCAGTGGAAGATGAATGCATCCTGGAACTGGTGGCAAAGATTAAGGAACTTGGATATCATGTGATCACAGACGGAGAATTCAGAAGATCGACATGGCATCTGGATTTCATGTGGGGATTTGAAGGAATCGAGCATCAGAAGACAGTAGAGGGGAATACAACATTTGATGCAGAAGCTGCAATGATTGATGATACATACATGACGGGAAAGATTTCAGTAAAGAATCATCCTTTCGTAGAGCATTTCAAATTCATCAAAGCATTAGAAGATGAAAATACTGTCGCAAAACAGACTATCCCGTCACCGGGACAGTTCTATGCATACTTTACCGGGGCACAGCTTTTGAATACAACATTAGAAATCTATGGATCGGAAGAAGCATTTGCCGAGGATGTGATTAAGGCATACGGTGAATTCGTGCAGGAAATCTATGCAGCAGGCTGCCGTAACCTTCAGTTTGATGACTGCGTATGGGGCGGAATGGTAGATGCGAAGATGGCAGTTGCACTGACCGGAAGAACAGGACAGAGACTGGAAGATTACAAGAAACTCCTTCTGGAACTGAATAACCAGGTAGTAGCACAGGCACCGGAAGATCTGGTGATCAATACACATGTATGCCGTGGAAATTATCATTCTACATTCTTCAGTTCCGGAGCATATGATTCCGTAGCGGATTTGTTATTCGGAGAAGAAAATGTAAATGCATATTATCTGGAATATGACGACAAGAGATCCGGCGGATTTGCACCACTTGCAAAGGTATCCGGCGATAAGAAGGTCGTACTTGGACTTATAACAACCAAGACACCGGAACTGGAAAATAAAGAAAAAGTAATCGCAAGAATCCACGAAGCAGCAAAATATGTTCCGCTTGACCGCTTATACTTAAGCCCGCAGTGCGGATTTGCATCCTGCGAGATCGGTAATAAGCTGACAGAAGAAGAACAGTGGGCAAAGCTTAAGCTTGTAAAAGAGATTGCCGACGAAGTCTGGTCAGACAGATAAGCCAGAACAGATTGGCCATAAGCCAGCCGATACCGGTAGCAATGGCAGGGGCTGCCAGCCCGAAATGAGGGAAGAAGAACCAGGTTAAGATTACGTGAAGTGCAATCTGGAGCGTACTTCCGGCTAACGTCAGAACCATTTTCCAAAGTCCGTTATAAGTACCGGTGAAGGTTCCGCCGGTATTGATCGTACCTTGTACAAGGATTCGATGGTTGCATTATTGCCAGAGGGACACAAGCTGGCAAAAAGAAAGACATTTTCGGCAAAATTTGCAGAGACGGAAGCCTATATTGTAACATGTCCAGGATTAGATATTGATGGAACACGTTATCTGGATAAGCATGGGATTAAGCCGAATGTACAGTTTTCGACAATGGATATTCAGGCAACATATGCGATGGCGGCAGCGGGAATGGGTGTGAGCATTAAAATCGTTCTATCATCTGGAAGTATGATATACTGATAACAAGACCTGCAAAAAAAGATGGAGGTGGACTACATGGATGTTGCAACGATGGTAGCGATTAATAACCTGAATATGGTTACAGTGATGGCAGTACAGGCGGCAAATAATGTAATCACGATCGTAAATGGAGAAAGGATGGAAGAAGATATGGATGGTTCAATGTTAGATCAGTATATGGGAAAAGAATGTACGATAAGTCTGTTCAACGAAGTAGGAGCAATCAAAGGAAAGCTCATGGACGCAGATATACAGTGGGTAAAGGTTGATACAAAGAAAGGGACACAGCTGATTAACAGAAATATGGTACGGAATATTACTTTTGATAATAAATAGAATGAATAAAAATAGTTGTTTCGAAAAAAGTCAGAAATGAATAAAAAATGAGTTGACATTTCGTGTATGAGTTCTTATACTTAAATGTGTAGATAAAACACGGGGAGCTTGTGTACCAGGCTGAGAGGAAGTTAAGAACTTCGACCCATATACCTGATTTGGATAATGCCAACGTAGGAATGTATAACGTAGATTTTAGGAGAGATGCATTTAGTTGGTAGCTCTCTTTTTTGTTACTATGTGACGGAAATCAGGAACAATTGAATATCGGATAAGTTGAGAGTGAACGAGAGTTCATGAAGGGGTGCACCACCACGGGTGTATTTACTTCGTGAACTCTTTTTTTCATACTAAAGTATGCAAGAGAAGTTGTCAGTGGCAAGTTCGCTGTATATATCCGGGAAAGGAGAACATACATGATTATCGTAAATGGAAAAGAAATCAATCTGACAGAGGATACGACTGTTGCAGAATATCTGGAGCAGAATCAGTATCAGGTAAAAAGAATTGCTGTAGAGTTAAACGGAGATATTCTTCCAAAATATAGTTATTCCGATACCATGTTAAAAGACGGCGACCGTCTGGAAGTTGTGACATTTGTAGGAGGAGGCTAACATTCATGGGAGAAATCGTATCAGAAAATATGACGAAAAATGCGAACGCAAAAGTACTTAGTAAAGAAGAGATTATGGCTGCGCTTAATGAAAGACATTCTCCGGAAAAGCAGAAGCATCTGTCTGCAGGAAGGGTTGCGATAGCCGGACTTGGCGGATTGGGATCAAATGTGGCATATGCACTTGCCAGAATCGGAGTCGGACATCTCCATCTGATAGATTTTGATGTAGTAGATATTACGAACCTGAACCGGCAGCAGTACTTTATGGAGCATATCGGAATGTATAAAACAGATGCGTTAAAATCATTACTGTTAAAAATTAATCCGTATCTGGATATCTATACAGACTGTGTGAAAGTCACAGAAGAAAATCTTAAGACACTATTTCGTGACGAGCCTATTGTATGTGAAGCATTCGATAATCCAGAGGCGAAGGCAATGCTGGTGAATGGAATACTGGAACATTTTCCGGAAAAGAAACTGGTATCGGCAACCGGTATGGCAGGATACGGAAGCAGTAATACGATTCGCACACAGAAGTTAATGAAGAACTTTTACCTGTGCGGAGACCGCGAGACGGCACCAACTTATGGGAATGGTCTTATGGCACCAAGAGTTGCAATCTGTGCAGCACATGAGGCGAATATGATCACACGTCTGATCCTTGGAGAAGAGGATGTGTAGGAAGACAGGTAAGAAACATAAGATTCATGCCGCAAAAAAAGATAGATAAATAAAAAAGCATGAGCAGAAAATAATAGGAAAGAAGGTCCTGATTATGGATAAAAAAGAAATAAAAAATACAGATACATTTACACTTGGAGGAAAAGAGTTTACTTCTCGTTTTATATTAGGTTCAGGAAAATTTTCACTGGATTTGGTGAAAGCATGTGTGGAAAAAGCAGGGGCACAGATTATCACACTGGCACTCCGTCGTGCAAATGAAGGCGGTTTGGCAAATATTCTGGATTATATTCCGGAAGATGTGACACTTCTTCCGAATACATCAGGAGCCAGAAATGCAGAAGAAGCGGTACGTATTGCCAGACTTTCCAGAGAAGTCGGATGTGGCAATTTCGTCAAAGTGGAAGTGGTAAGAGATTCGAAATATCTCCTTCCGGATAATTATGAGACGATCAAAGCTACAGAAATTCTTGCAAAAGAAGGATTCGTGGTTATGCCGTACATGTATCCAGATTTGAATGCTGCAAGAGATCTTGCAAATGCCGGTGCAGCATGTATCATGCCGCTTGGCGCACCGATCGGATCAAATAAAGGGCTTAGCACAAAAGACTTTATTCAGATCCTGATCGATGAGATTGATCTGCCGATCATCGTAGATGCCGGAATCGGACGTCCGTCCCAGGCATGCGAGGCAATGGAGATGGGTGCAGCCGCAGTGATGGCAAATACGGCAATCGCAACAGCAGGAGATGTACCGGCGATGGCAGAAGCATTTAAGAAAGCAATCGAAGCGGGCAGAAGTGCGTACCTTTACGGACTTGGAAGAACGATTGAGCGTGGTGCAAGTGCATCTTCACCGCTGACCGGATTTCTGCAGGATTAGGAGGCACGACAAATGGGAACAAATCATGAAGATACACATATTAATGAAAGTATTTTAAGCGAGGAGATTCTGGAAGACCAGAAGAAGAACCGGATCGATCACATGACTTATCTTCCGGGTATGGAGGATATCGGATCAGAGATCCTCGACCAGGTCGTAACAGCGATGGAAGCTTACGATTATAATACATATACAGCAGAAGATGTAAAACGTGCACTGGCACATGCAGAGCGCACACCGGAAGATTTTCAGGCGTTATTGTCACCGGCAGCACTGCCATTTCTGGAGGAAATAGCGCAGGCAGCGCAGATCGAGACGAGAAAACATTTTGGTAACAGTGTCTATATGTTCACACCAATCTATATCGCAAATTATTGCGAGAACTATTGCATTTACTGTGGTTTTAATTGCCATAACAAAATCAACCGTGCACAGTTAAATGCGGAAGAGATCGAAAAAGAGATGGCGGCGATCGCTGAGACAGGTCTGCAGGAAATCCTGATTCTGACAGGAGAAAGCCGTAACAAATCTACAGTAGAATACATCGGTGAAGCATGTAAGATCGCCAGAAAATATTTTAAAGTTATTGGTCTGGAGGTTTATCCGGTAAATTCAGACGAATACGCATATCTGCATGAATGTGGGGCAGATTATGTAACGGTATTTCAGGAGACATATAACTCAGATAAATATGAGACACTTCATCTTGCAGGGCATAAGAGAATCTACCCGTATCGTGTAAATGCACAGGAAAGAGCATTGAAAGGCGGCATGCGTGGAGTTGGATTCGGAGCACTTCTGGGGCTGGATGATTTCAGAAAAGATGCATTTGCGACCGGATATCATGCATATTTATTACAGAGAAAATATCCACATGCAGAGATCGCATTTTCATGTCCGAGACTTCGTCCGATCATCAATAATGACAGGATCAATCCGATGGATGTGCACGAACCGCAGCTTTTGCAGGTAGTGTGTGCATACCGCCTGTTTATGCCATTTGCAAGCATCACGGTTTCGACACGAGAGTGTGAAAGAGTCCGCGATAATCTGGTAAGTATTGCGGCAACGAAGATATCTGCTGGTGTAAGTACCGGTATCGGAAGTCATGTAGAAGATATTGAAGACAAGGGTGACGATCAGTTTGAAATCTCGGATGGACGTTCGGTGGATGAGGTCTATCAGGCACTTCTGAAACACAATCTTCAGCCGGTGATGAGTGATTATATCTATGTGTAACAGGGAGTATCTTGTGTTAAAAACATGCCGAATACAACTGAAAGGAGTTGTAAGTGATAAAATCTGTAAACAATCAGGACTTTAAAATCATTGCAGTCAGCAATCGGAAATTATGCAACCGCCCGTTTTTAGAGCAGATAGAAAGAGTCTGCAAGATACATCCGGAAGCTGTGATCTTAAGAGAAAAAGATCTGACAGAAGAGGAATATGGGACATTGGCAAAAGAAGTAATGAATATTTGCAGCCGTTATCAGGTGTCTTGTATTCTTCATAATTTCTGGAAGACTGCACTAGAACTGGGATGTACATCTGTACATCTGCCACTTCCGATTTTGCAAAAAATAACTGATGAAGAAAAGAAAAAATTTACAAAGATTGGAATTTCTATACATTCCATAGAAGAAGCGAAAGAAGCAGAGCGATTAGGCGCATCTTATCTTACTGCAGGACATATTTATGCAACGGACTGTAAAAAGGGATTACTGCCAAGAGGACTGGAATTTTTAGAAGAAGTGTGTAAGGAAGTTAATATTCCGGTATATGGAATCGGCGGAATAAAGTTCGATGAAGAACAGTGGAATGATATGGAAAAATGTGGAGCAGTTGGTGGATGTATTATGTCCGGGATGATGAAAATATAGCAGCTGAAATAAAACAGCTCATTTTTAAAAGAGCAGGAAAGCCTTCTGAGTCGGTACTCGGAAGGCTTTTGCTTTACACTGGCATATTAGTGCATATCAGATAGTACTTTACAAAATTATTTCTAAATGTTATATTAATACAAAAATGAATAGTTCAAGAATGAAATAAAAAGGAGAGCTACATATATGAACACAGGAATCGAATTTGCAGAAAAGCTGTCAAAGGCATACAGTGAGACCTGCAAACCGTTATGCCATGAACTGAATATTCCACAGACCGCATTTGACATCTTACTTTTCTTGGCGAACAACCCAGAATACAAAACTGCCAGAGACATCGTAGAAATACGAAAAATTAAAGCCAATCTTGTATCGGTAAATGTGGATAAACTTGTGAATGAAGGCTATCTGGAGCGGAAAAGTGTAGAAGGTGACCGAAGAAAAGTCAATCTGATCTGTACAGAAAAGTCAAAAGAGATTATCCAAGAAGGACAGAAACTTCAGCAGTCGTTCGTTGAAAAACTATTTGAAGGAATGGATGAAGATACAAGAAAAGCACTTCAAAAAGGAATGGCGCATATGGAAGCGAATATAGAGAAGATGTTGGAGGAAAAGAACTAGATGAATACAATATTAATGATTATCGTAACATTTTTCGCGGGGATGGGAGCCGGACTCGGAACCGGATTTGCAGGAATGAGTGCGGCGGCAGTGATCAGTCCGATGCTGATCACATTTCTTGGAATGGATCCATATATGGCAGTCGGAATTGCACTTTCATCAGATGTACTTGCAAGCGCAGTATCTGCCTATACATATGGAAAGAATAAGAATCTGGATGTGAAGAATGGTCTGATCATGATGGTCAGCGTACTTACCTTTACCGTTGTGGGAAGTTATGTGTCCAGTCTGGTACCATCTACAACGATGGGAAATTTCTCGGTATTTATGACATTCTTGCTCGGCATTAAGTTCATCGTAAAACCTGTCATGACAACAAAAGAAGCCATGGAAAAAGTATCGCCGAAGAAACGTGCGGTGCAGTCGTTAATCTGTGGTGCCATGATCGGATTTATCTGTGGATTTATCGGTGCCGGAGGCGGTATGATGATGCTTTTGATCCTGACCTCTGTCCTGGGATATGAGCTTAAGACGGCGGTAGGAACGAGTGTGTTCATCATGACATTTACTGCCTTTACCGGTGCAGTTTCGCATTTCGCAATCGGGGGAATGCCGAATATAGCGGTGTGGATCTTATGTATTGTGTTCACACTATTGTGGGCAAGGATTGCGGCAGTATTTGCGAATAAGGCAACACCGAAGACATTGAACCGGGCGACGGGTGTGATATTAGTGGTTCTTGGGATTGTGGTTATGGCGTTTTCTATTTTAAATTAATAGAGAGCAGGAAGAAATTAATATTATAGGAGAGAATAAAAGGTATTAATAGAAAAATAATATGATGTTTTGTTTATTATGCATTCTACAGGGACTGCCGGTGGCAGGTCCTGCAGAAAGAAAAACATTGCTTATGATTCTTTAATATTTCCCCTTTCTATATTTTCTTTGAGTATCTGGTCTGTTACTTTATATAAAGTCTCAGATCCCAGCTGCGTTTTCCGTTGTCTTCCGTATACCTGCTCGGAAGTAACCTGATGCTCACGCCAGTCGCCACCGCCGTTACTGTTATTGAGAAGCAATGGCTGCAGGTTATCCAGGGAATGTGCAAATTTGGATTCCGGTGTCCGGTAATTTTCGAATTCATCAAAGAGTGCAGTCAGTTCTTTTTTCTGATCTTCTGGTAATAGTGAGAAGATCCGTTCTTTGGCAGCATCTTCACGTGCTTTCTGCGTCTTTAATCTTTCTGTATCGTAGGCATAAGTATCTCCGGCGTCAATTTCCACAATGTCATGGATCAGGCACATGATCATAACTTTTGCGATATCGACGGGTTCATTGGCATAATCTTTTAACAGGTATGCCATGATTGCCATATGCCAGGCATGCTCTGCATCATTTTCGCGCCTTCCGTGTCCGGAGAGGTGGGTCTGTCGTAATATATTCTTTTCTTTATCAATTTCGAGAATGAAATCAAGTTGTTGTTTTAATCTTTCCTCCATGATAATTCCTCCTTGTGCGTTCAGTACGAATAAACTATAAGATAGTATAACATAAAAGAAAGCATAATGAAAAGCAAAAACATAGAAAACATATAAAACATATTGACTTAATAGGAAAACGGTGTTAAACTCCAGTTATTAAAAGATAAAAGAGAGAAAAGCTCAGAAGGCAGGTGCAGGAAGTAATGAAACAGATATTATGCTTTGGGGATTCGAATACGTGGGGGTTAGACGGAGAGACCGGAAAGCGCTTTCCATGGGAAGAACGATGGACCGGAATCTTACAGGAAAAACTGGCGGACCGGGATATTGGAATTGTTGAGGAAGGTCTGTGTGGAAGAACGACCATATTTGAAGATCCGCTTCGCCTGGGAAGACGGGGAACAGAATTGCTTCCGACATTATTGGAGACGCACACGCCGGATGCAGTCGTGTTGATGCTTGGAACGAATGACTGCAAAACCATATTCGGAGCGTCAGCAGAAATCATCGGAAAAGGAATTGTCAGGCTACTGGAGCAGATCAATCAGTATGCAGATAAGATGAAGGTTCTTGTGATATCTCCGATCTATCTGGGAGAAAAGGTATGGCAGGATGGATATGATCAGGAATTTTCGCCAGAATCCGTAGAAGTATCAAAGAAATTAGAACCGGTATATGAAAAAGTGGCCGGAAAGTATGGCAAACGATTCATGCGGGCAGCAGATTATGCGAGTCCGTCGGAAGCAGATCAGGAGCATATGGATGGACAGAGTCATAAGATTCTTGCAGATGCGATTTATAGAAAATTAGAAGCAGAGATTTTGTAGAAAAGATAAAAATCCGTTGTCAGTCAATGGCATCTCCTGTTTTACTGGATTTTCAGTAAAGGGAGCATATCAGGACAAGACAACGGATTTTCTGCTATCTTTTGGATGTAACTTCTGCAACGGATTTTCCGGTGATTAATTCCATTACCGTACTTTTGGCATCGATAGCGGTAAACACTCCTGCAAGAATGAAAATGGCCCCGAGATATCCCATCTCCGTGAGCTTCTCATGCAGGAAGATGAAGGAAAAAATCGCTGCAAAGATCGGTTCCAGGGAGAACAGGAATCCGGTATTCTCCGGTGTTGTATATTGCTGCACAACAGTTTGTACAACGAATCCGTAAGCTGAGGACAAAAGAGCAAGTCCAAGAACGGAGATCCAGTCCAACGCGGTGCTCGGAAATATCGGGGATCCGAACACCAGCAGACCGATTATGGAATAAAGACAGGTAAAGCCCTGCTGGTAGACTCCGAGTGCAAGTGGATCTACCTGTCTGGTAAAATAGCTGTTTAATACAATATTGATTGAATAACTGAAAGCCGAAAGCATACAAAGCAACGTTCCGGGCTTGACAGCAAATATATCACCGCCGTTGATCAGTACCATTCCGATCAATACGATAATGATTCCAAGCCTGACATGATGCGCCGGAAGTCTCCGGGAAATAACTGCATGAATGACCGGAACAAGCACAACGGTGGTGCTGAGGATGAATCCACTCTGAGAAGCAGTAATCGTATTTAATCCGTAAAGGATTGGCGTAAGGTTTGTAAAAAGCAGAAAGCCGGTGATGGCACTGTAGAGTAAAAGTCTTTTATTAACTTTCAGTAACCTTTTGAAAAATATAAGTACCAGAATCAGAAATGCGATTCCTGTACGCAGAGCCATCAGCATCAGAGGGGAAAGTCCCTCAATTCCAAGTTTCATAAATATATAAGAAGTTCCCCATGCCATAGAGCAGGTTGTAAGAATCAGATTGGCTTTTTTTGTCGACATAATCGGCGATTCCTCCTATGTAATAGTTTTCTTGTTTTTTATTATATAGTAGAATAGAATATAAGTAAAATTCATATTTATCATGATGAGAATAAGAAAACAAAATATTTTGAAAAATAATCAAAAAAGACATAAGGAGAATGTAGAATCATGAGATATTCAAAATATACAATTTTCTTAAAAGTAGTGGAATTAGAGAGCTTTTCAAAAACAGCAGATTTTTATAAATACTCTCAGTCGGCAGTCACACAGATTGTGAAGTCTCTGGAAGCGGAACTTCAGATGACATTATTAAAACGAAGTCACGCAGGAGTGTGTCTGACTTCAGACGGAGAACAGCTCATCCCCTATATATGGGAACTGGCAATGGCAGAAGAAAGAATGTGGGAAAAAGCCGGAGAAATCACAGGAATGGACCGGGGACTGATCCGGATCGGGGTATTCAGCAGTATTGCGTGTCACTATCTGCCGGGGGTGATGAAAGAATTCCGAAAATTATATCCGGGAATTGATTTTGAACTGCATACGGGAGATTATTCCAAAATCGAGCAGTGGATTGCTGAGGGGCTGGTAGATTTCGGATTCCTGATCCGGCCGGTGCGGACGGACTATGATACCATTGACATTATGACGGATGAAATGCTGGCCGTTCTTCCAGAAAAGCATCCAATGACAGAAAAAACAGAGATTCCATTAAAAGCATTTGAGGATGAGTCAGTTGTACTGCTTCAGGAAGGCGGCAAGCAGGAAATCGAAGAACATTTCAAAAAGAATAAGATCGCACCGCATATTTCTTATTATTCCGGGGACGATTATGCAGTGATGTCTATGGTGGAAAACGAGCTGGGAATCGGGATACTGTCGGAACTGGTGATGAAAAGATGCGATTATCATATCGTAACAAGAAGTCTGAAACCAGAGCTGCACCGGGAGATTGTGATCGCTGTAAAGAATGAGAAGAATGCTTCGGTAGCGGTGAAGAAATTCCTGCAGTTTGTAAGAAAAAGGGAAAATCCTTGATTCGTGTATTTTTAAGTAATAAAATATGGAGAAGTGGATAGTGTATATCTATAAATAACAACATTTCAGAAAGGGAGCCTTAGAAATTGCTGGAAAAATTAAGAGAACTTGGAATCAGAGATGAGCTGATCCGTGAGATAACAGAATATAGGGAAACATATCCGGTAGAACAAGAATATGGTTCAAGAATTCCGAAACTGGAACAATTTTACTATGGAAAAGAAGTCTGGGAGCAGGCAATTACCGCAATTTTGTGTGGAGAGAATATTCTGTTGGCAGGTCCGAAAGCAACGGGAAAGAGTCTGTTTGCAGAGAATCTGGCGGGAGTATTTGCAAGACCACGGTGGGATGTGTCGTTTCATGTGAATATGGATGCAGCTTCATTGATTGGTATGGATACATTCCGTGGGGGAGAGGTATCTTTCAGACCGGGGCCGGTGTATACAGCGGCAAAAGCCGGTGGATTTGCTATATTAGATGAGATCAACATGGCAAAAAGTGAAGCAATGGCAGTACTTCATGCGACACTGGACTTCCGGCGGACGATTGATGTTCCAGGATACGAACGTATGGAATTACATCCGGCGACAAGATTCATTGCAACGATGAACTACGGATATGCGGGTACAAAAGAACTGAATGAAGCACTGGTATCCAGATTTGTCGTAATCCAGATGCCGATGATTTCAAAGGAAAGTCTGATTAAATTAATAAGAAAGCATTATCCGGACATCAGGGAAGAAGGAGCAGGAGAACTGACATTTATGTTTCTGGAATTACATAAGAAATGTGAAAATGGAGAGATATCTTCCAAGGCTCTGGATCTGCGTGGTCTCTTAGGAGCAGTCGGTCTGATGGAAAAAGGACTTGATATATTTACGGCACTGGATATGGGAATTACCAATAAAACATTTGATACCTATGAACAGACCCTGATTCGTGATACGATCCGTACAAGAATCTCGAAGAAAACGGTGAAGAAAGATTTGTTTGTGAAGTAGCAGGAAAGTAGTGTGTTATAGCATGGCGGAAATAGAAGAACAAGAATTAAGAGAAGCAAAAAGAGCATGCAATTTTATATGGGCGGCGGCAGAAAATTATGAACTTGAACCACTTTTCCTTGCATTTGCATCGAACGGAACGGCAGATATGTATCTGAATCTAATTATCGGTCTGACTTACAAATGGTACGATCAGGAGAAAATAGATGATTTTTTTAATCAGCTGGGAGGAAAAGACCGGGAACTGTATGAAGGTCTTCTTTGGATCGGACTTGAGAATGCATTGTACCAAAAAGAAAGAAAAATAAGATCAGTAATGGAAGAACTGCGAAGGGAGTATGCGCTGGATAATCTGAACCGTTACAGGAATTATAAAGAATATGCAAGGATAGAACAAATCCGGAATGCACATTGCAGAGAAATTTTGGGACAGCCATCCGAACTAACTACAGAAGAGGAAGAACTGCTGCATGCATTTTACTATACGGAAGAGATGACAACGGATGAGATTCTGGAACAGACACGAGAGAATCTGTGGAAATATTTTTCTTATCGTCCATCAAAAGCTGCGAAAAAAAAAGGTGTTTACTTTCTTCAGAAAGTTGCCGGAGCATTCCATTCTGTTGGAAAAGTGAGTGCCACATATGTACGGGCGAAGCATTATGAAGATAAAGACGTCGGCAGTGAGGAAAAAACAGGAGTTATAGAGCGGTCAAAGCATTATCTGGTGCAGTTCTCATTAAAAAATGATCCGGGGGAGGCAAGAATATATGTAGAAGCCTGCTTTGGCAAGAATATGTACCCGCAGACTGAGCAGGAAAGAATAGAGCGGGAGATATGTGTGGATAAACATAAGAATTGTCATGTACTCTTTACAAGAGGAAGATCAGGATGGAAAGAAAAGCAGAAGAGCGAAACAAAATTAAAAGAACTTTCGGAAATAGAAAGAAAACGAGAAAGGCAGGAAATCCTGGAATTTCAAAAAGAATCTGCCCAGCAATATGAGAAAAATAAACAGTATTATGAGAAGAATCGTGCGATATACAGAAACAGTATAAGAAAACTTACAGAGAAATTACGCATCTGTCTGGAGACACAGGACGAGACATTTCCAGAAATGGCAACGCACGGGAAAATCAATCCGAGAGAAGTATGGAAAGCAGTTTATCTGGATAATCCAAGAGTATTCGAACGGAAAGAAGAAGTGGAGATTCCGGGATTTTCAGTCGATATGCTGATCGATGCATCGTCTTCCAGAAAGCAGATGCAGGAACAGATTGCGGCGCAGGCATATGTCCTGGCAGAAAGTCTGGAAGAGTGTGGAATACCGGCACAGATATATTCCTATTGCAGTATCCGGGGCTTTACGGTGATGCGGATCTTTAAAGATTATGAAGAAGAACAGGTTGGAAATGAATTATTCGGATATGTTGCGGCAGGAAACAACCGGGACGGACTGGCTCTGCGTGCAGCAGGATATTTGATGGAAGCAAGTAAGAAAGCAAAAAGAATTTTACTTGTACTGACGGATGCAAACCCTATGGACGACCAGAATATCGGTGAGGGAGCTTTTTATACGAACAAGGAATATACTGACCAGCCGGCAATAGAGGATACAGCAAGGGAAGTTCAGAGGTTAAAGCAAAAAGGAATCCAGGTCATAGGAATCTTCATGGGAAGTGCAAAATCCAGAGAGGCAGCAAGAGAGATATTCGACCGAGAACTGGTGCAGATTCAGAATATTAATGATTTTGCCGGGGCAGTGGGGCGAGTGCTGGGAGAAGTGATGACGCCATAGGGGACGTAAAAAAGTGGCTTTTTCAGTGTCCCCTATGGCTTACAAAGCACATATATTAATAACAAAAGCATCTGGAGTTAATGTATGACCAGTCAGAAACTAGAAAATCTTTTAAATCTTGCACTGAATTCCGCGGAAGATGAGCGGGAAAAATCCTTGAATTTAAATGTTGGATATGATCCGCTTGAACGGGAATGGGATCTGATCATCAAATATTCCGTAAATCTGGACCGAGTCAGGAAGATAGCATCCGAAGTAACAGAACTTCAAAATGAATATGCAGTCATCCGAATTGCAGAATCCAGAATCGACATCTTATCGGAAATTCCGGAAGTTGAATATGTAGAAAAACCAAAACGGCTGTTCTTTCAGGCAGCAGAAGGAAGGCGTGTGTCTTGTATCAATGCGGTACAGGATACACGCCTTTCTCTGTATGGACAGGGAATATTGGTTGCAATCATAGATTCGGGAATCGATTATGCGAATATAGATTTTCGAAATGCGGACGGAAGCACGAGGATTCGGTATCTGTGGGATCAGTCTCTGAATCCGGCAGATGGGGAAACAGCACCGGTTGGATACAGCATCGGTGTGGAGTATACGAAAGGACAAATAGATGAAGCATTAAATGCACAAACTGTATCAGAACAGAGAAGGCTTGTGAGAAGCCAGGACATTTCCGGACACGGTACGGCAGTGGCGGGAGTAGCAGCAGGAAATGGAAGCAACAGTGGAGGACGTTATGCCGGAGTTGCCATGCAGAGTGAATTGATCGTTGTAAAACTTGGTAATCCCATACAGGAAGGATTCCCAAGAACGACAGAGCTAATGATGGGGATCGATTATATAATAAGAAAGGCACTGGAGCTTCGGATGCCTGTAGCTGTGAATATCAGTTTTGGGAATACATACGGCGGACATGACGGGACGACACTTCTGGAGCGGTATATCGATGATGTGTCCAATATATGGAAGAGTGTATTTTGCATCGGAACCGGAAATGAAGCGGCAAGTGCCGGGCATACTTCCGGTAGAATTATTTCAGAAGGAGAAGAGACAATCCAGCTTGCAATTCAGAGCAGACAGTCATCGATCAGTATCCAGATATGGAAAGAATATACGGATCAAATAGAGATTTCGATCATCAATCCATCGGGAGTGCGGGTCGGACCGGTACCGGAGATATTGGGACCACATCGCTTCCGAATTGGTCAGACAGAAATACTGCTTTATTATGGGGAACCAAGTCCTTACAGCATTTCCCAGGAAATCTATATAGATCTGCTTCCGGTAGAAAGTTATCTGACAGAAGGAATATGGAGAATTGTTCTAAGTGCCGGGAAGATTGTGACAGGACAATATGAAATGTGGCTTCCAAGCGACAATGTATTGAACCGTGGAACAGGATTCTTGTTTCCAACAGATGCTACGACGCTCACAATTCCATCTTCTTCCAGCCGTGCAATATCCGTAGGAGCATATGACGCAAGGACATTTGCATATGCGGATTTTTCGGGAAGAGGATTTACCAGACTTACAAATATGGTGAAACCGGATCTTGTGGCACCGGGAGTGGAAGTTATGACAACAACAGTGGGCGGAGGATATGCGGCATTTACAGGAACATCCTTTGCCACGCCATTTGTGACAGGAAGTGCAGCGCTTTTGATGGAATGGGGGATTGTGAGAGGAAACGATCCATATCTATATGGGGAGAAGGTGAAGGCGTATCTGAGACGTGGAGCGAAAAAAGTACCGGGATTTGACGAGTATCCGAATGAGGAAGTGGGGTATGGGGCCTTATGTACAGCACAAAGTATCCCCAAAGTATGAAAACGGCTGATTTGAAAAAGTAAATTTCAGTGCCCGAGTAATAAGGATAAAAGGTACATTTTTTTAGTAGGATAATGTTTCCAAAAGTGCTAAAATAAAATTATCATACATAAGCGAGGCGTAAAACAATGAAAAAAATCAAGTGGGGCGTTATAGGAACTGCCGGAATTGCCAGAAGTTGTACCATTCCGGGAATGATACAGGCATACAACTGCGAATTATATGCAATTGCCGGAAGAAGCATAGACAAAGCTGAACAATTTAAAGAAAAATTCGGATTTGAAAAAGCCTATGGAAGTTATAAAGAATTGTTGGATGATCCGGAAGTGGAAGCGGTATATATTGCGCTGCCAAATACTTTACATTATGAGTGGGCCGTGAAAGCTATGGAAAGCGGCAAACATGTACTGTGTGAGAAGCCGCTTGCACCGTGTGAAAAGCAGGTAAAAGAATTATTTGACACGGCAAAAGAGAACCATGTATATCTTATGGAAGCTTTTGCATATCAGCACAGTCCATATATCGTTGCAATTAAGAAAGAGATAGAAGATGGAACGATAGGAGAAGTTCGTTATATAGATTCCGCATTTATCACATCAGATTATAATAAGGAAAATATCCGGATGAGACGGGAGACTCTCGGAGGATGTACATACGATCTTGGAGTATACAACACAAGCCTGACGTTAGGACTTCTGAATGAAGAACCAGAAAAAGTCGAGGCTTCCGCAATCTTTTCGGAAGAAAAGATCGATAAGCTGACTTCTGTGGTCATGGAATTCGCAGATGGAAAGAAAGCAGCATTTACCTGTGGCATGACACTTGCAACGGATCAGGACAGGAGACTGGACCGTCTGGAGATAGATGGAACGAAGGGAAGCATTACCGGAACCAAATTTTCATTCAATGGTGATGGAGAATTAAGCTATACGATTCGTACGGCTGAGGGGCAGGAAGAAGTAAAGACGGTAGAAGTTCCACAGAATTATCGCCTGGAGGTAGAACAATTTGGCAGATGTATCGATGAAAATGAGAAGCCGGCGGTTACGGAAGAATTTTCGCTGAAAAATGTGAGACTTGTTGAGCGGATTCTGGAGGAGATCGGATATTAAGATGAAAAAGAATGAAAAGATCAGGACGCCGTTAGGAATCATTTCTGTTTTCAAGAATGAAATACCTGAAAGATATCATTGTGCAGCGGGACCGGAGATTCTACGTATCAGTGAGACGCATATACGGATTCGGACAATAGATCAGGCCGTATCCTGGGGAGAAGAAGTGTATTCACCAAGACTTCATCAGAACTGTATGAATCCTGAAAATATTACACTATATCCACTGGAGATTGAGTGGAATGGGGATAAAGTTACGGTTTCAGATCATTATGGGATGAAAAGGTGGATAATCGGGGAAAAGTTACCGGAAATTCAAGACTGGAATCTAAAACTGAAAAAATTAAGATGTAATCCCTGCAGAAACTGTGGAAGATGTTAGGAAACGAAAGAAAAGAGGGGAAAATATGAATTATTCAGAATGTATAGAAAATGCAAGAACACGTATTGGAAATTATTGTAAAGCCTGTCCGGAGTGTAACGGACGTGCCTGTAAGAACCAGATGCCGGGACCGGGCGCAAAGGGAGTAGGGGATACAGCTATCCGCAATTATGACAAATGGAAGGAAATCCGTGTACAGATGGATACAATTGCCGAGAATAAACCGGTGGATACATCACTGGAGCTCTTCGGGAAGAAATTCAAATATCCGTTTTTTGCAGGTCCGGTTGGTGCAGTAGGATTACATTATGGAGACTGCCTGGATGATGTGGCATATAATGATATTCTGGTATCTTCCTGTGCAAAATACGGAATTGCTGCATTTACAGGAGATGGCGTGGACAGTAATGTGATGGTTGCAGCAACAAAAGCGATTAAGAAAACAGATGGAATCGGAATCCCGACTGTGAAACCATGGAATCTGGATGTGATTGCCGGGAAGATGGAGATGGTACATGAATCGAAAGCCCTCGCAGTGGCGATGGATATTGATGCAGCAGGGCTTCCGTTTCTTAAGAATATGGAGCCACCGGCAGGAAGTAAGACGGTAGAAGAACTCCGTCAGATTGCGAAGATGGCAGGCACACCATTTATTGTGAAAGGTGTTATGACCGTCAAAGGAGCATTGAAAGCAAAAGAGGCGGGAGCATCTGCAATTGTAGTATCGAATCATGGCGGCCGTGTACTGGATCAGTGCCCGGCGACAGCAGAAGTTCTGGAAGAGATTGCACTGGCAGTAGGTGATTCTATGAAGATATTCGTAGACGGTGGAATCCGCAGTGGTGTGGATGTATTTAAAGCACTTGCATTGGGAGCAGATGCAGTGATCATTGCAAGACCATTTGTGACAGCTGTATACGGAGGCGCAGAAGAAGGCGTGAAATCTTATATCGAAAAGCTGGGAACAGAACTGGAAGATACGATGAAAATGTGTGGAGTGACGAGTCTGGAAGAGATTGACATGGATTGTGTGTGGACAAGATCCTGATCTGCTAATCCCACATTTTTAGAAAGTCCTGAATCTCCTCCGGGAGTTGTTCTTTTCTCCATGCCAGCAGGATCTCTGTAGTAAGATCTGCGCCTGAGATCCTGCATGATGTAAGTTTTGAAGAAAGCGTCTGCATTGAAGCAGGAAGGATAGCAATACCAAGCCCTTTTTCTGCCATGGTCATAGCAGTGCGGGCATCTCCGCAAGTGAAATATATATCACACATCAGTCCGGCGCGTTCAAAGGCTGCCAGCATATATTTACGATAGCGGTATGAAAGAATCAGCGGCTGTCTGGAAAGCTCTTTAAGCGGGATAGAAGAACGTTCCTGAAGAAGCGGGGAATCAGGAATGCTCATAGCCATAAGGCTTTCTTTTAAGAGCGGCTTTGTTTCACATCCGTTCAATGCAATGGGAGTCCGCAGAGTAGTAAGGTCGATGATCCGGTTTTCCAGCTGGTCTTTGAGTGTAAAGGTTGAGCCTTCGTGTACATCAAAACGCACTTTGGGATACTTCTTTGCAAAGTGAAGAAGATGATCGGACATCATTGATACGGTGGAAGGGGTCATACCGATATGCAGAGTGGCAGACTGGCTGGATTTTATCACTTCACGTTTGGCGAGGTCGGAAAGCATCAGGAGATTTCCGGCCTGTTCGTAAAGTGTTTTCCCGGCTTCGGTTAAAGTGATTCTTTTTTTACCACGAAGAAAAAGCGGCACCTGTAATTCCTCTTCCAGCATTTTGATCTGATAGCTGAGAGGAGGCTGTGTCATATGAAGATCTCTGGCCGCACCACTGATGGTCCCGGCATCTACGATAGCACGAAAATATTCTAACTGTTTCAGTTCCATAAAATTTCCTTTCTCTATATGATAAAAATATAAGAGTTATTTATGAACAAAACCATATAAAAAATGTTGAATTGCCATATAAAAACAATAATTTACATATATAATAACCGATGTTATACTGAAAACGCAAGAAAAAAGAAAAGGAATGAGTAAAAATATGAAAAGAGTTGACTTTGAAAATGGAACCGTGACCGGGAATATTCTTGGTGCAGCACTTCCGATGCTCGTTGCTCAGATCTTAAACTTATTATATAACATTGTGGATCGTGTATACATTGCACGTATCCCGGAGGTGGGAACGAAAGCACTGGGGGCAGTTGGAATCTGCTTTCCGTTGATCGTGATCATTACTGCATTTGCAAATCTCTTTGGAGGCGGAGGTGCACCGCTTTTTTCTATTTCCAGAGGGAAAAGGCAGGAGAGAGAAGCCGTGTGTATTATGAATACTTCTTTTTCCATGGTTTGTGTCAGTGGTGTGATATTGATGGTGACGGGGTTACTATTTGCAAGACCGATTTTAATTTTGTTTGGAGCTTCTAAGAGTGCACTGGTGTATGCGTATCCGTATATGATGATCTATCTGCTCGGTACATTGCCGTCAATGATCGCAGTCGGGATGAATCCGTTCATCAATGCCCAGGGATATTCTGTAGTTGGAATGCTTTCTGTTGCAATCGGAGCAGTTGCGAATCTGATACTTGATCCACTGTTTATCTTTGTTCTCGGATTCGGAGTGCGGGGCGCAGCTATTGCGACCATACTGTCACAGACATTATCGGCAGCCTTTGTCCTTTTTTTCCTTACAGGAAAAGCAGAATTGAAAGTACGGTTTTTACGGAAGAATGAGATATCGGAATGTACAGGGTATGCGAAAAATATTGTAAGTCTGGGGATGGCCGGATTTATCATGCAGCTTACGAACAGCCTGGTGACAATCTGTTGTAACAACGTACTGTCTGTTACAGGCGGAGATATTTATATCTCTGTAATGACGATCATTTCCAGTGTGCGTCAGCTTGTGGAGACTCCGATCCATGCAATAAATGAAGGAACGTCTCCGATCTTAAGCTATAATTACGGGGCTCGTCGTCCTGCGCGTGTGCGAAAATCAATTGCAGTTCTGGCAGTTATGATCCTTATATATACAGGAGTGATGTGGGGAAGTATTATCATGATTCCGGAAGTCCTGATCCGAATATTCAGTTCGGATAAGACTCTTATGAAAGATGCCGTTCCGGCGTTGAAACAATATTTTGCGGCGTTTATATTTATGGATCTGCAGTATATGGGACAAACAGTATTTAAATCACTGAATAAGAAGAAGCAGGCAATCTTCTTTTCACTGCTTCGTAAAGTGTTCATTGTAGTTCCGCTTACTTATCTGATGCCATATGTATTACATATGGGAACGGATGGGGTATTCCTTGCAGAGCCGGTATCAAATGTGATCGGTGGAAGTATCTGCTTTATCACGATGCTATGTACAGTGATGCCGGAGCTGAAAAGGATGGAAGCGTAAAAGGGAAAAACTTCGTTTTTACCAGTCTGGCATGTTTAAGAAAAATTTGGTAAAATAAAAAAATCAGGAGAGAAGAAAAAAGACAGAAGAGGAGTGTGACAGAGATGGTTATATTAAATGACTATCTGTATTCCGGAGATACAGTACTTCGGATTCTTCACAATTACATCAAAGATCTGAGAAAAGATGCCAAGAAAACAGGAAATGAAATAGATATGATTCATTGTAATTTTCTGTTGCAGATCCAGGAACTTCTGGAGCATAATGATTTCTTAACTGCGCAGTCTCAGAAAATGAGAGAGTTTTACAAATATATGGCGAAAGAATATCCGTTTATGGCATTTACTTTCAAAGGAAGGATCAAATCACTGATCCGGGCAGAAGAGAAATTCAATGGTTATGTGGTGGAATTCATTTATGATTATTATGAAGAACACGGGAAATATCCGAGCATAGCAGAACTTAAGAAACGATTGAGTTGCTTTAGAGACTTAATCGCTTACAGAATTATTATTTCAGTTCCCAGATGCCATCTGAACAGTGAAGAAGACAGAGAAGAGCAGGAGCGGAAATACCTGTATCAGATCGCAAATGTACTGCCGGGATTTTTGGAGGAGCAGGGATTTAGTGCAGAACCGGCCATGGGGATAAAGGAAAGTACATCCCCGCTTTTGAACGAATCAGTGAAACCGTATTACAGAGATTATATCTGCAGCCATAGTTCGAATAATTATCAGTCTTTACATATTACATTTTACGATAATAGTTCAAGATGTTATATGGAGGTACAGCTTCGAACCAAAATGATGGATGACATTGCAGAAATAGGCTCGGCAAATCATATCGGTTATGAAAAAGAGCAGGAACATGAACGGGGCAGAAGAGATGCAATCCCGGAAGGAGAGTGTCTGTATTTTGATGAGGCTTATGAGAGAGGAATGAAACTTCTGAATCTTAAGCTGGCTGAACTGGATGTGAATATGTTTTCGGCAGTAAATAACAGTCTGATCAATGACGGATGTGGACTTTACCGTGGAAGGTTGATTCTACCGTATGAGCATTTGTCCAGATTCCAGAACGACCTGATTGATTAATATTTATGATCATAGGGATAAAAGAACAAAAGTAAGTTTCAGTTTGCAATATAGATCAGAATATAGTATGATGTAATTCAGGGCTTTAAAGTGTAGTGCTTTAAAGTCCTGAGATTTTGAAAGGATATTTATACTATGATAGTTAAATTAATAGAACAAGTATATGGCTTTTTGTGGGGAGATTTATTGCAGATACCTCTTCCGGGAGGCGGTAGTGTCGGAATTTCACTGTTGATCATACTTCTGATACCGGCAGGAATATATTTTACCATCCGGACCAGAGTACTTCCGATCAGGTTATTTCCGGATATGGTAACGGCACTGACAGGAAAGAAAGAAGACAAGAACAGTCTGTCTACTTTTCAGACATTGATCGTATCGACAGCAACCCGTGTCGGAATGGGAAATCTGGTCGGCGTTGTTGCGGCAGTATCCGCAGGTGGTGCGGGAGCTATATTCTGGATGTGGGTGACAGCGCTGATCGGTTCTTCGACAGCATTTATAGAAGCAACACTTGCTCAGATTCATAAAGAAAAAGATCCTTTATACGGAGGTTTCCGCGGCGGACCGGCATATTATATCCATGATTATGTGGAAGGCAGGACCGGAAAGAAGAGAAAGTGCGTACTGCCTGCAGTATTATTTGCCATCTCAGGTTTGATCTGCTGGTGCGGGATTAGTCAGGTAATCAGTAATTCTGTGGCTGCATCTTTTAAAAATGCATTTTCTATTCCGCCACTTTATACGACGATCGTTCTGGTGATCCTTGCGGCGATTATCGTACTTCGTAAGAATGCGACGGTAAAAGTACTGGATCTGATGGTTCCGTTTATGGCGGTGTGTTATTTCTGCATTACGATTTTTATTATTATTACCAATATCGGAAGCCTTCCGGGGGTATTTGCAAGAATCTTCCAGGAAGCTTTCGGAATCCGCCAGGTGGCAGCCGGTGGATTTGGAGCAGTGCTGATGAACGGAGTAAAACGTGGATTATTTTCGAATGAAGCTGGTTCAGGCTCTGCGCCATGTGCGGCAGCGGCAGCAGAATGTGACAAACCGGTGAAAGCGGGATTAACACAGGCACTTGGAGTGTTTGTAGATACGATCGTAATCTGTAGCTGTACCGCTATGATCATGTTACTGGTACCGGAAAAACTAGTCGCTGGAAAAGAAGGAATGGATCTGTTACAGACTGCGATGAGATATCATCTGGGAGAATTCGGAGTGATATTCATTGCAGTGACCTTATTCCTGTTCAGTTTTTCTACATTTCTGGGAATTCTCTTTTATGCAAGATGTAATGTGGCATATCTGTTTGGTGACAAATGGTGCTGGCAGACTGCATACAAAGTATTGGCACTTGTGATGTTGTTCATTGGAGGAATTGCGACTTATACATTTGTATGGGATCTGGGAGATGTCGGAATCGGTCTGATGACGATCTTCAACATTGCAGCGTTGTACCTGATTGGAGGTCAGGCACTCGATGAACTGAAGGCATATGAGGAGTCTAAAAAATAACTGGATATAGATGAAAAGCAGTATTGTATAACGATGAAAAATCGGAATACAATACTGCTTTTTTAGTCTTTTAATACATTTGCCATATCAGCAGGAAGAGGTGCCGTAAATGACATCCATTCACCGGTGATCGGATGTGCAAATTCCATATGATGGGAATGTAAAGCCTGCCTGGTCATGTGTTCCATATCTGGATTATACAGGTAATCACCGATCAGTGGAAAGCCAAGGTATTTCATATGAATACGGATCTGATGGGTACGGCCTGTCTCAAGTTTTAATGAGACCAGACTGTGTCCGTTTGCTTCTATTATCAGTTTATAATGGGTGATGGCTTCCTCACCGTGTTCAAAATCTACCATGCGTTCAATGATCGTTCCCTCTTTTCGGGCAAGTGGGGCGCAGATTGTTCCGGATGAAGGTGTGACACGGCCCTTTACTACTGCAAGATATTCGCGGTGTACTTCTCGGTTTTTAGTCATGGTAGAAAGGATGCTTCCGCTGACAAGGTGTTTGGAGACCACAGTGAGTCCGGAGGTATCGCGGTCAAGACGGTTGCAACAGCGAAAGATAAAAGGTTTGTCCTGCTTCTGGTAGTACCATGCAAGTGCATTGGCAAGGGAATTATAATAATTGTTCATTGACGGATGAATCGGCATGCCGGCGGGTTTATTGATCACGATGATGTCTTCATCTTCGTAGATAATATCCAGTGGAATCTCCACCGGGGGGATTTTCTCAGAGCATTTTGTTTCACAGATAATGACTTTTAGAATGTCTCCGGCAGTCAGTGTCTGGCGCATATAATAATGGACACCATTTACCAGTATACTTTTGGGCATACGTTTGATTTCGGCAAGATTCTGACCGGAATATCCTTTCCTTCGTAAGAATTGTTCAATCCGGAGTCCGTCTTCTTTTTCGGTAATCAGGTATTCTATTGTACGGTTCATTGCAATTCTCCTGTAGTATAGGTATAATAATGCCAGAAACAAAATCTGGCATGTATAACGCTGATATTTATAACGTTGGTATCCATATCATACCATGAATGCCGTGGATACTAAAGCAGTAAAATCAGATAAATTAAATGTAAAAATAACAGAAAGAGAGGATGAAATGACAGGACTCAGTACACTTTGTTATATTGAAAAAGATAATAAATATCTGATGCTTCACAGAATTAAGAAGAAAAATGATGTGAATGAGGGAAAATGGATCGGTGTCGGAGGGCACTTTGAGGCAGATGAAAGCCCTGAAGAATGTGTTCTAAGAGAGGTAAAAGAAGAGACCGGGTATACGCTTACTTCTTACAGGTTCTGTGGACTTGTAACATTTGTATCGGGAGACGGAGTGACAGAATATATGTCTTTGTTTCACGCAGATGGTTTTGAAGGGGAACAGATTGCCTGTGATGAAGGCGTTTTGGACTGGGTTGATATTAATAAGATACAGGATCTGAATCTCTGGAGAGGAGATAAGATATTTTTAAAACTGATAGCAGAAAAGGTTCCGTTTTTCTCGCTGAAACTCGTTTATGACGGACATGACGGTCTGGTGTCAGCAGTGCTAAATGGAACAGAACTGGATCTGGAAAAGGTTTAGAAGGAATGGAGCAGACAGAAAGGATGAGAGATTGATGGAACAGATCAGATTGGAAAATGAACAGATAGAAGTAACTGTGAATATTCACGGAGCAGAATTGCGGTCGTTGAAAAGTAAGGCTGACGGACAGGAATATTTGTGGAATGCAGATACAAAATACTGGGGAAGGACGTCGCCTGTGTTATTTCCATTTGTCGGCGGAGTAAAGAATAAAGTTTACAGACATGAGGGCAAAGAATATCCGATGAATCAGCATGGATTTGCAAGAGATATGGACTTTACATTGATAAGCCGGAGCACAGATGAGGCATGGCTGGCGTTGGAGGATACCGATGAAACCCGTAAAGTCTATCCGTTTCATTTCCATTTGGAGATTGGATACAGACTGGAAGGAACAGCTGTCAGGGTAATGTGGAAAGTAAAAAATACAAATGAGAAAAATATGTATTTTGCGATCGGTGCGCATCCGGCATTCTTCTGCCCGGTCAGAGAAGGCGAGAAGCAGTCAGAATATTTCCTGAAGTTTAAGGATGGAGAAGGAAATGCACCGGAATCACTGACGAATACGGTATTCGGAGAAGGCGGAGTTGTTACAACACAGAAAAAAGAATATAAGCTGACAGACGGCTTCCTTTCTATTGATGAGCATTTGTTTGACGGGGATGCGCTGGTAATTGAAGGGCATCAGATTCAAAGGGTCGCATTGACGGATCCACAGAGGAAGGAATATCTGGCAGTAGAATTTGACGCACCACTTGCAGGAATCTGGTCACCACCGAAAAAACAGGCTCCGTTTGTATGCATTGAACCATGGTATGGACGTTGTGACAGTGAAAGATTCGACGGGGAATTAAAAGACAGAGACTGGGAAAATGCTCTGGAAGCGGGCGGAGAATTTGAGGCTTCATACAAAATTATTATTGAATAATTTTTTCAGAATATTTTATAGAATTTATATGGATAACTTTGGGGAATCGGTTATAATAAGCATGTAGTTACATGATAATAGTCATTACGAAAGAGAGGAAATAGATATGGCAGTTATACATTTGTCAAAAGATAATTTTAATGAAGAAGTACTGGAGTCAAAAGTACCTGTAATGGTAGATTTCTGGGCAACATGGTGCGGACCATGCAAGACGATGGCACCGATCGTGGAAGAGATTGCAGAAGAACGTACAGATATCAAAGTATGCAAAATTGACGTAGATCAGGAACCGGAACTTGCAAGACAGTATCGTGTAATGTCTATCCCGACATTTCTGGTGTTCAAAGACGGAGAAGTCGTTAAGAGAGATATGGGTGTGATGTCCAAGGACGAGCTGGAAGGTCTGATTGTTTAATGTGTGAAAAGGTTGATATCCGGCCGGAATAAAATAAAAGGTACATTCCTGTGCAGACTTTAATGCAAGGGAATGTACCTTTTATTTTTATCGCCATGCGTTCGTAAGGAACTGCCAATGGCGGATTTTTTGTAGTTCTGTGTTTGATCCATTCATTAGTGGATTAAATTCCAAGCACATCTTTGATGGAATAGAACCCAGGGCCTTTCCCTTCAAGATAAGCAGCACAGTCACAGGCTCCTCTTGCAAAGCATTCCCAGTTATAGGAGTGATGGGTAATTTCCAGACGTTCGCCCATGCCTCCGAAGTATACGGTATGGCTGCTTGGAATATTGCCGGCACGAAGGGAATGATAGCCGATGGTTCCAGGTTCACGAGGTGATTCGCCTTCACGTCCGTAGACTGCAATATCGCTAAGCTCTTTGCCGAGAGCATGAGCCATGATCTCACCCATCTCTTTAGAAGTTCCGCTTGGTGCATCCTTCTTCCACTGATCATGCATTTCCAGAATCTCGATATCAATCTCGTCTTTTAAAGTTGCAGTAACAAGTTCCAGAAGTTTGTTCATGATATTCACAAGTTTTGAAGTGTTAGCCGCATAGAGCATTGGAATCTGTTTGCCGGCTTCTTCGAAGCGTTTCATTTCTTCAGTGGAAAATCCGGTCGATCCACATACCAGTGCTTTCTTATGGGCAATAGCAAGATCCAGAACTTCCATGGCCATTTCTTTTGTGGAAAAATCAATGATGACATCACAGGAATCAATGATACTTTCAAGGTCATCGGTTACAGGAACTCCGAGTTCGAAGCCTGTCATGGCAACAGTGCCCAGATCCTTTCCGATATAATCCCGTCCCTTTGGTGCTATTGCACCCACCAGTTCCATATCGTCACGACTGGCAGCGACCTGTGTGATCAGTTTCCCCATTTTACCTCTTGGTCCGATTACAATAACTTTCATAATAGTAGTCTCCTTTCATAAACCGGTCATATGTTGCTGAATCATATTTTATATCGCTATGCGTTCTGCAGATTCAGACATTGTATAAACTGTCTTCAGTATAGCACAGCAAGAGGCGGGTGAATATGAAGAAATAAAAAAGTGGATGAAAAGTCTGAAAATTACGAAAAATGAAAGCTGTCAACCAATGGTTGCGAGATTGCAATGTTACATATGTGGACAAATGCAGGAGAATAAGACATAATGAAAAAAATGAATTCATTTCGTATAGATATTATTAAGAAGGTGAGAAAATGACATTAGGTGAAAAGATATATAAGTTGAGGACAAAACGATCTATGACTCAGGAACAGCTTGCGGAAAAAATAGGAGTGTCACGACAGTCTGTATCCAAATGGGAAACAGACTGTGCCATTCCGGATATAGAAAAATTAAAATTACTGGCGGAGATTTTTGAAGTGTCCATAACAGAGCTTTTGGGGATGGAATGCGAAGAAGATACAAAACGTAAAGATGAAAAAGAAAGCATAGAACATTGCCAAAAAGAAATAAAACGGTGGAAGAGATATACTATAGTTTCGATAGCAATTTCTGCGACTCTTCTTGCTGCGTGTATCGGTGGAAGTATATATGTAAGATATTTTATTATTGAAGAAAAATCAAATAATACAGAAGCACAGACAACACAGATCGTACAGCAGGAAACGGATGAAGACAGTGAACAGATAGGAAGGCCAAAAGGAATCATATCGGAGTTTTACAGAAGTGTACGTTGTTCCGAGGATGGAAAGATATATCTGAAATTAAAGTGTGTTCTGGTTCAGGACAGCGCAGAAACACAAATGACAGGTCTTGTTAAGACCGACGAAAGTGACGGAAACATATCTGTAGATATGGTAAAAAAAGAAAATGGATATGAAGGCGAGGCAGAGATACCGGTAAGTTATCTGGAGAATCCAGTGAATATCAGTCTTAATATCGATAAGAGTGGTGAAAAACAGAATGTCGTCATTGACACAGATTCGACGGAGTATTTACTGGAGCAGATCGACTGGTTTCCGATGGCAGATCTGGAGGCAGATGAGACAGGAAATGGTGAATATCAGTCAGGTTATCTGAATGTTCGTGCTTCGGAGCAAAAGTATATGAAGAATGTGGAAGATGTGAAGCTAGAGATGAAAATCGGCAAGAAGAAAGTATTCAAAAAAGAATTATCATCCAGGGAATGGAAGGATCTGAAAAATCACGGACAGATAGGGTATTCATATGAATATAAAAACACAGGAAAGCTGTATGATGATTATACAGACGGTAAGATTATAATAAAGATCAAATATTATAATAAAGAACTGAAAAAGAATGTAGAAATATGGATAAATCCATGGGAAGGTATAGAATCACGGGAAAAGATACTGCTGAAAGACTGAAAGAAGACCGGGCTTGTAGTAAAGCCTTGAAGTATAGTATACTTAGAAAAGACAGTTTTATGAACAAAAAGATAACGGAGGAAGGAAATGAAGGGAATTATATTTGATGTAGATGGTACTTTATGGGATTCAACCGAAATGGTAGCAGTTGCATGGAATAAAGTGATCAAGGATGAAGGAATAGAACACAAAGAACTTGAAGAAAAAGATCTGAAAAAAGAGTTTGGAAAGCCAATGGAAGCGATTGGTGAAAGTCTTTTTCCGGAGATGCCGAAAGATGAGATGATGAAGCTCATGGAGAAAATGTTGAAATATGAAAATGGATTGGTTGCGGCCGGTCCATGTGTGATATTTGAAGGTGTACAGGAGACAATTAAAAAATTAAGTGAGAAATATCCACTGTATATTGTAAGTAACTGTCAGGACGGATATATTGAAGCATTTTTGCAGTATTCAAAATTAGGAGAGTATTTTAAGGATTTCACCTGCCCGGCTTATACCGGAAGATTAAAAGGAGAGAATATCCGGATTATCATGGAAAGAAATGGTCTGAGTGAGGCGGTTTATGTTGGAGATACACAGGGAGATGCGAATTCGTGTAAGGAAGCAGAAATACCGATGATCTATGCAGCTTACGGATTCGGCGAAGTAGAAAAAGCAGACGCTTCTATTCAATCTTTTGATGAGCTTCTGGATATGGATTTTGACAGATTATAAAATGTATACAGGATAAATGACTGAATTATAGGGAATATAAGGGTAAAAAAGATTGCATTTTACATGGAAAAATACTATAATTCTCTTATATTTATTTCGTAGAAAAATACTAGAAAAGCAGAGGTATAGATTATGAAAAAAAGAGTTGTAGTTGCATTAGGACACAGAGCACTTGGTACGACATTACCAGAACAGAAAGAGGCAGTAAAGAAGACTGCGAAAGTTATCGGTGATTTGATTGAAAAAGGATATCAGGTTGCAATTACACACAGTAATGCACCTCAGGTTGGTATGATCCATACAGCAATGAATGAATTCGCCAAAGAACATGAAGATTATACGGCAGCACCAATGTCTGTATGTTCTGCTATGAGTCAGGGCTATATCGGATACGACCTTCAGAATGCAATCCGTGAAGAATTGATGAATCGTGGTATTTACAGAACTGTCAGTACAGTTCTGACACAGGTGATCGTTGATCCGTACGATGAAGCGTTCTATACACCAACAAAAGTTCTGGGACGTTATATGGATGCAGAAGAGGCAAGTGCTGAGCGCAAAAAAGGTAATTATGTAGTAGAAGAGCCTGGAAAAGGATTCCGCCGTATTGTATCTGCACCGAATCCGGTCAACATCGTAGAGATTGATGCGATCAAAGCATTACTGGATGCAGATCAGGTTGTTATAGCCTGCGGAGGAGGCGGTATTCCGGTACTGGAACAGGATCATCGCCTGAAAGGAGCAAGTGCCGTAATCGAAAAAGATCTGACTGCAGGAAAGATGGCAGAAGAGACAGATGCCGATGAACTGATCATTCTGACAAGTGTTGAGAAAGTTAAGATCAACATGGACAGACCGGAAGAGGAAGAGCTTGGAGAGATCAGCGTCGCTCAGGCAAAAGAATACATGGAAGAAGGACATTTTGGAAAATATAACATGTATCCAAAATTCAGAGCAGCAGTTGAATTCCTCGAAAAGAGAGAAGGAAGAAGTGCGCTGATCACATCATTTGACAAATTCGATGAAGCACTTAAGGGAAAAACCGGTACAGTGATTAGATAAGAACAGGAATAATTTGCTGAAAATGAGACATACTGTTGTAGAGATTTTACAAGGAGGGATGTTTCATGGAAGCAAAGGTTATAGACGGATGTATCTCCTGCGGAGCATGTATCGCAACATGTCCGGAGGTGTTCCGATTTGATGAAGACGGCCTGGCAGAAGCTTATGCCAAAGTGACACCGGAACATGAAAGTGCAGCAATAGAGGCTAAAGAAGAGTGTCCGGTGGCTGTTATTATGATCGAAGAATAAAAAGGAAAACGGTCTGTATAGACGCAGTGTAGCACTGTGGATGTACAGGCTGTTTTTTTGACCGGAGAAGGGGGCTTTGCATATTTTAAAACAGGACTCTTTATTACAGAAAATGAGTATAAAATGGAATAAAGAGCAGAATATTGTCAAAACAGGTGAGGGAAGATGGCAAAAGTTCGATTAAGTGAATGGAAGAAAAAAGAAGTGATCAACTGCTGTGACTGTAAAAAGCTTGGTTATATAGAGGATTTGATCATTGATGAATGTAAAGGATGCATAGAGGCCCTGGTGGTACCGGAGGGAGGAAAATGGTGTAATTTTTTCGGAGATGGGACGGAGTATATCATTCCTTTTTCCTGCATTAAAAGGATTGGTCCGGACCTGATTCTGGTGGAAATCCATGAAGAAAAATAGGAGAAATTTGTTTGACTTATGTTTGTGGAAAAGATATACTGTATTTGAATATAAAGACAGTATAATGGACAGAAAGGAACGATTCAGATGAAGTGCCCATATTGCAATAATCCGGATACAAGAGTTATCGATTCCAGACCGGCAGAAGACGGGAGTTCTATCAGACGCCGCCGTTCATGTGATGTATGCGGCAAACGTTTTACGACATATGAGAAAGTAGAGACAATTCCACTGACTGTGATCAAAAAGGACAATACAAGAGAGCAGTATGATCGTCGGAAAGTAGAGAATGGAGTTGTGCGTGCTTGCTATAAACGACCGGTTGCAACAGCAGATATTCAGAAAGTTGTTGACAGAATAGAGACAAAAGTTTTCAGCCTGGAGGAAAAAGAGATTCCAAGCAGTGCGATCGGAGAAGCAGTCATGGATGAACTGAAGGCACTGGATGAAGTTGCTTATGTCAGATTTGCATCTGTTTACAGAGAATTTAAAGATGTAAGTACGTTTATGGATGAATTAAAGAAGATATTAGAATAAGAATGAATTGCTTATAAAGTAATAAAGTGATAGAATATAAGGGAGAAGCAAAAAATTATTTGCTTCTCCCTTTTTCAAAAAGAAAACAGATATAGAATTATCTTTACAGTATATGGAAATAATAGAAACAGATAAAATGATAGAAGATGAACGATAGAATAGATTGGGTGAAATAATATGAGAACATATAAGTTAACCATTTCCTATGATGGAAGCAGATATCAGGGATGGCAGAGACAGGCCACAACAGATAACACAATACAGTATATTCTGGAGTGGAGTATCGGTAAACTGGTTGGATATCGTGTGCATATAGATGGATCGGGAAGAACAGATGCGGGTGTTCATGCACGTGGACAGGTTGCAAGTGTGAAACTTTCTAAATTATATGATACCAAGGAACTCAAAGATTCACTGAACAGATATCTTCCGGAAGATATCCGTATTGTGAAAGTAGAACTTGCCAAGAATGGTTTTCATGCACGCAAGAGTGCCAAAGGGAAAAAATACGAATATTATATTGACTGTCGTGAAAAACCGGATGTTTTTTCCAGAAGATATTGTTATCATTATCCGGAAAAACTGGACATCGAGGCAATGCGTGATGCAACAAAATATCTGATAGGACCAAAGAATTTTACAAGTTTTACGGATGATAAAGAATGCAAAGATCCAATCCGTAAGATTACAAACATTAAGATAGTAAGCAGCGGAGAAAAAGTGCGGATCACCTATTACGGAACCGGATTTTTATATCATATGGTAAGAATCCTTACAGGAACACTTCTGGAGATTGGTGCAGGAAAGAGGGATGCATCCATGCTGCCGGTCGTAATTGCAGCAGAGGACAGAAGCCTTGCAGGATTTTTAGCTCCGGCAAGAGGATTGTTTTTAAGAAAAGTATATTATTAAACTGCGCCTATATGGGTGAATCAGGGACAAAAAAGTAAGAACGGTCGGGAGGAAGATATGAAGTTTATATCGTGGAATGTCAACGGAATCCGTGCATGTGCACAAAAAGGATTTATGGATATTTTTAATGAAGCGGATGCAGATATTTTCTGTATACAGGAATCAAAGATGCAGGCTGGGCAGCTGGAACTAGATACGCCGGGATATCATCAGTACTGGAATTATGCTGAGAGAAAAGGTTATTCCGGAACGGCAATCTTTACAAAAGAAGAGCCTCTTTCCGTGAGCTATGGATTGGGAATAGAAGAACATGATAAAGAAGGCCGTGTGATTACGTTAGAGTTTGAAGACTTTTATTTTATTACAGTCTATACACCAAATTCACAGAGCGAACTTGCACGACTGGATTACAGAATGCGATGGGAAGATGCGTTTCTTGCATATCTTAAGAAATTAGAAGAAAAGAAACCGGTGATCTTCTGCGGAGATCTTAATGTAGCACATAAAGAGATTGATTTGAAGAATCCGAAAACCAATCGTAAAAATGCGGGATTTACGGATGAGGAGAGAGGAAAATTTACGAATCTGTTAAATGCGGGGTTCATTGATACGTTCCGCTATTTTTATCCAGATGCAGAGGGAATCTATTCTTGGTGGTCATACCGCTTCAGTGCAAGAAAGAAGAATGCAGGCTGGCGTATTGACTATTTCTGTGTATCTGAAAGCCTGAAAGACAGGATAAAAGATGCGAAAATCCTGACTGAGATTATGGGGTCGGACCATTGCCCCGTGGAACTTGATTTTGAATAAAAACATATAAAAAGAAAAACATAAGCGAACCGTGCAATATTTATTGCACGGTTCGCTTATGTTTAAGAAACAGTATTGTATGAATATCGGTTGGTCAAAAAAATTTTATAGAAATCCGCCGTCAACTCCGATGATCTGTCCGGTCATATATTCTGGAGCATGTACAATATTCCATACCATCTGAGCGATTTCTTTCGGAGTACCATATCTGCCGGCCGGAATTTCTTCTTCAAGAGCCTTTCTCTCTTCGCTGGTAAGCTGATCATTCATAGAGGTATCGATTACTCCGCAGGCAATCGCATTAACCTGAACGTTACTCGGTGCGAGTTCTTTGGCGAGCGCTTTGGTAAATCCGTTGATGCCGGACTTGGAAGCAGAGTATGCAACTTCACAGGAAGCACCGGATGTCCCCCACATGGAAGAAATATTGATGATTTTTCCGGAACGTTTGGAAACCATCGGAGGAATCGCCTGTCTGCAACAGTAAAATACGGAAGAAAGATTAGTTTGAATGATCCGGTTCCAGTCCTCATCTGTCATATCAGTCAGAAGATTAATATAGGAAATACCTGCATTGTTGACGAGTACATCAAGATGTGTACATTCCTGATAAATTTTATTGTAAATTGCCCGTACGTGGTCAGGATTTCCTACATTACCCGGTACAAGTGTACATGGAGTATGGTATTTTTCGGTGATATATGCCCGGAGCTTTTTGAGCTCATCTACAGAAGAAGAGCAATTCAAAAATGTATGATATCCGCGGGAAGCGAATAAAAGTGCGATGCTTTTCCCGATGCCTCTGGAAGCACCTGTAATAAAGATTGTTTTTTGTTCCATAATTTATCTCCCCCTGATCAATTTATAGTGCCAGGATATCCAAACCGCCATGCGCTTGAAAGGGACAGCAGGCGGCGGGGTCCAAAGGCAACTTTTCTTTTATTATATACTGAAATTATTGTCATTTAAAGTATCAGGTGATATTATTTATATATTAAAGACATAACTAATCAGGCCGTATCATCGGCTCCAAAGACCATATGCGATAAAAGAGAGGTACCATTATGATTAATAAGGCAATTGAATTTGCCACGAGAGCACATGCGGGACAGTTCAGGAAAGGAACCAGGAGGCCATATATTGTGCATCCGATCGAAGTGGGAGATATTGTCTCAACGATGACGCAGGACGAGGAGATTATCAGTGCAGCAGTTTTACATGATACGATTGAAGATTGTGAAGGTGTATCGAGAGAAATCCTTGCACGGGAATTTTCGGAACGAGTGGCAGGAATTGTAGCACAGGAAAGCGAAGATAAAACCAAGACATGGATGGAACGCAAGTCTGCAACGATCGAACATATACGAAATGCACCGAGAGAAGTACAGATGGTAGGATTGGCGGACAAGTTATCGAATATGCGCGATATTGACAGGGATTATCCGGTATATGGAGAAGAACTATGGAACCGTTTCAGGATGAAGGATAAAAAGATCATAGGCTGGTATTATATAGGAATCAGAGATGCGTTAAAAGATGCATTTGAGGGAGTAGAAGCTTATGAAGAGTACAGCAGGCTTGTTCATAAGAATTTCGAGTGAAGAAAGTTATGCAAAAGAAGTTGAAAATATTCGCTTTTCTTGCATAGCGGGATGTAAAAAGGCAGGGTATTGCGTAGCGCAGTACCCTGAATTATTCAGAGGTGGTAATAGATGTCGGAAGTAAGAAAACATATGATATTCCATGGAAGAGTACAAGGCGTGGGATTTCGTTATACAGCAAAATATCTGGCAAGATCTATGAATCTGACCGGATGGGTGAAGAATGAATATGATGGGACGGTAGTTATGGAAGTACAGGGAAGAGAGACTCTGATCTTTGAACTCATGAAGGGATTGAACCGGAACCAGTTTATCCAGATTGACTGGATTGATACCGAAGAGATGGAGCCGGAACTGGAAAGTAGTTTTGAAGTAAAGTATTAAGAAGAATTTTCTGTGTACACTGTTAAAATAAATATGTTATACTAAAAGTACTTTAAAAGAGGGCGGATAAGGAGAAAATAAATGGAAATAGAAACAGACAACAAAAAAAGTGTAAAAGGAAGAATCGTAACAGCGGCATGGCAGTTGTTTTATGAAAAAGGATATAATGGAACAACGGTAGATGACATTATTGAATTGTCAGGAACATCCAAAGGATCGTTCTATTATTATTTTAATACCAAAGATGAATTGTTGAATACATTGTCGATTATTCTGGATGATAATTATGAAGTGTTAAAGACCAAGATGGATCCGGATATGAACTGTTATGAGAAGCTTCTTTATCTAAACTACGAAGCACATTCGATGATGGAAGAAAAGATCAGCATTGATCTTCTGGCTTCGCTTTATTCAACACAGCTTGTAGCACAGGGGCACAGATCACTTCTGGATCAGAACCGGACATATTATAAACTGATCAGCAGTGTGATCGATGAAGGACAAAAAAGAGGAGAGATATCGGATGAAGTACCGGTGAATGAACTGGTCAGATATTACTCGATGTGTGAACGAGCGCTGGTTTCGGACTGGTGTTTGAACAAAGGAGCATATTCATTGGGAGAATATTCCAAACAATGTATGCCAATCATGTTGGAACATTTTAAAAAATAAGAGATATACAAAGAACTTGCCAGTTGCAGATCGCGCAGCTGGCAAGTTTTTTATATACGTATTTTATTAATGCATTTTTAATGCGGTGTTACGGCCGGTTCCGAAATGGTCGTTTTTCAAGATTTCAAACGCTTTCTCATAGTTTCCCTTTCTCATATAAGAAATCATTTTTTTCAGATTGTCATTTGTTCTGGGGATTTTCATCCCGTTTCGGATAGAATACTGGCCAATGCGGATCAGTTCGGAAAGATTATTTTCATAGATCCGGTTGATTCTGTCATTATCAAAAATACTGATAATTTCCATATGCATGGCAGTATCTGCAATCTCCCATTCATACAGATCGCCTGCAGCGGCGCACATACGCACGACTTTCTCTTCAATACGGTAAGAATACTCTTCGTACCGCCCGGAGGTAAAAATCTGACGGAAAGCGGCCCCCTCTAATAATTCCCGTAACTGATAAATCTCATTGATATCTTTATCTGTAATTTCTTTTACAGTCATAGATTTGTAATAGTCCGAGACAATAAGTCCTTCGACCTGAAGCATCTGGATCGCAGTGCGTACCGGGCTTCGGCTCATTTCGAGCTCTTTGGTGAGCATAGCCTCGGTAAGGACCATGCCCGGAGGATAGGTAAGATTCAGAATATTTTCTTTGATGGTATGATAAGCCTGTGTGGCAAGAGACGGACTTTTTTCTGCCATAGTAAATGCCCCCTTCAAATAGTACTTTCACAATAACGTAGTAAGTTATAGCAGTGCATATCAGCTTTTATATAAAAGTATACATTTTCTGTATTTGTATACAAATTATAACGTGTTTTCAAAGAAAATTCAAGGTTGTGTGTTGACTTTTTGAGAAATGAGTGATATAGTCACAGTAGAAATGATTTGTATACAAATTTAAAAAACGTATACAAAAGCACGGAGCGAACATAACAGATTGTTTATGTGTCACGTGCCGGGAGCAAAAAGAATATAACAGGTTAAAAAGGAAGGTAATAAGGATGAAATTAGGATTTATCGGTACAGGTAACATGGCATCAGCAATTATGGGCGGAATTATCAAGAATAATGTAATTCCTGCAGAAGAAATTATCGGGGCAGATCTTTTTGCACCTGGAAGAGAAAGAGCTCAGAAAGAATACGGAATCAATGTAACAGCAGACAATAAAGAAGTTGCACAGAAAGCAGAGACAATTATTCTGTCTGTAAAACCTCAGTTTTATGAGAGCGTAATTGCTGATATCAAAGATGTTGTGACAGACAAACAGATTATCATTACAATTGCACCAGGTAAGACACTTGCATGGCTTGCAGAACAGTTTGGAAAAGATGTAAAGATCGTTCGTACAATGCCTAACACACCGGCTATGGTTGGAGAAGGTATGACAGCAGTTTGCCCGAATGAACATCTTACAGAAGATGAGATTGCATATGTAAAGAGCCTTCTGGAAAGTTTCAGCCGTGCAGAGATCGTTCCTGAGCGTCTGATGGATGTAGTAACAGCAGTAAGTGGAAGTTCACCGGCGTATGTATTCATGCTGATCGAAGCTATGGCAGATGCAGCAGTTTCAGGCGGAATGCCAAGAAAACAGGCTTATCAGTTTGCAGCACAGGCTGTTCTTGGAAGTGCAAAGATGGTTCTGGATACAGGAAAACATCCTGGAGAATTAAAAGATATGGTTTGTTCACCGGCAGGAACAACAATTGAAGCTGTTCGTACATTAGAAGAGCTCGGCTTCAGAAGTTCTATCATCGAAGCTATGAAAGTATGCGAAGAGATGTCAAGAAGCTTATAAGAATAACAAAATATAGAGAAATAATGGGCGGGGATTGCAGATTTTCTGCAATCCCCGCCCATTGCGTACGCTTGAGAAAGTATGTTAGAATTTCTTTCAGATGTCTGAAAAAGTAATACCAGGTGTTAGAAGCAGATGGCTGCATTATTATATAGACAAATAGACAGGACAGGTGAGCAGATATGAAAAAAGAACTGGAATATTTTATGATTGATGGAGAATTCGGAGGAAATCAGGACTGGTTCACGAATATTGTTATGAATGTTGGTGGATGTGGAGCTGCAACGGCATGTGACAGCTGTATTTATCTGGCAAAATATAAGGGAATGAAAAAATTATATCCGTTCGATCTTGAACAGATGGATAAAGAAGCATACAAAAAATTCAGTCAGATTATGAAACCATACATCCGTCCAAGAGTTCAGGGTGTAAAAAAGCCGGAATGGTATATTGAAGGTCTGGCAAAATATATTTCAGATGTGAATGAAAAATATGGAACGGATTATCAGATTGATATGGAAAAATTCGACGGGACAGGTACTGCGGAAGATGCAGAGAAGATCATATGCGAACAGATTGATAAGGGACTTCCGGTACCATATCTGATGTTGAGACATTTGAATGTTGAAAAGTACAAAGATTTCATCTGGCACTGGTTTCTTGTGGTCGGATATGAAAAAAATGAACAGGGTATGTGGATCGATGTGGCTACTTACGGGGAAAAAGTCAGACTGGATCTAATGGAGTTGTGGAAAACGGGCTGTGAAGAAAAAGGTGGAATCGTAATATATGAGTTGAAAAATACGGAGGTGCAGAGCAAAAACGAATAATTAAAATAAAAATGACCATATTTCATATTTTTAACACAAATTCTTGTTAAAATATTTATAACTGTGAAAAAATAATAAGAAAGTGGGATAGAAAAAGTGAAAAAGCGAATCATGACTGCAGGAATGTTGGCTATGATACTTGCGATGGGAATGACAGCGTGTGCAAATGCAGACACGAAAGAGAAGAGCACAACGAAGAAAGAACAGGTTTCAGAGTCTGATGAAAAAAAAGAACAGAAAATGTCAGATAATGAAGCAAATGTAATGAATGAAAAACAGAAAAAAATCTATGAGAAGATCAAAAAAACATACAATGCAGAAGAGCAGCAGAAAATAGCGGACGAACTGGAAAAGAAAAAAGAATCTCAGGAGTATACACTGAGTAATATGCTGATCGAATACAATCCTTTTGGAACCAATACACAGTCATTGTATGTTTATTTTGAGACAGATTCGGCGGTGAAAGTTTCTTATACGATTCATGTAAAGGAGGATGATATTGCCGACTTTAGCAGAAATGTATATCAGGATGAAGAGTATCAGAAAGAGCATGAATTTCAGGTGATCGGTCTGATCCCGGATACGGAGAATACGATTACATTCTATATAACGAATGAAGACGGTTCTACGGATACGAAGGAAATCGTATATGAGATGGGAAGTCTGTATGGAGAAGAGGCAGTACAGCTTGATACGGATGTAAAACAAAGTGCGGACAAGTTAGAAGACGGGCTGTATGTGGTACTTGGAAATGACAGTCCTTCTATGGATTTTATGTATTATTATGACAATAACGGAGTCTTAAGAGGAGAAGTTCCTCTTCTGGGATACCGAAGTCACAGGCTTATCTTTGACGAGAATTCGATGTATTACAGTATTTCCGAAAAGAAGATGGCACAGGTGAACCGTCTTGGGCAGGTAACAAAGGTATATGATCTTGGCAATTACAAATTGCACCATGATTATGTGTTTGATGAAAATGGAAATATGTTGATTCTTGCAACTGATACGACGCAGGACAGCGTGGAAGATATCGTGTTGAAACTGGATGTAAATTCCGGTGAGGTGACAGAGGTACTGGATCTGGGAGATCTGTTTGGCGAATATAAAAAGACCTGTGTGAAAAATTCTTCCGATGAACTGGACTGGATGCATATCAACACGATTCAGTATATAGGAAATGGGTCAGTACTTTTAAGTTCAAGAGAGACGTCAACAATCATCAAAGTAGATAATATCTATGACGGGCCGGTGGTTTCTTATATGATCGGTGAAAAAGATTTCTGGAAAGATACTTCTTATGTAAGTCTTCTGCTGAATAAGAAAGGAGATTTTACAATACAGGGTGGCCAGCATACGATCACATATGAGACAGATGAAAGCCTTGCGGACGGGCAGTATTATCTGTATATGTTTGATAATAATATTGGAATCAGTGAGACAAGACCGGATTATGACTGGTCGTCGATAGGTCTGAAAGTAAGTTCTGCGGTTGACGGAAAGAATTCCAAGTATTACAAATATCTGGTGGATGAAAATGAAGGTACATTTGAACTTGTAGATTCGTTTAAAGTACCTTATTCCGGATATGTCAGCAGTGCGCAGGAAACAGGAGATAATGTACTTGTAGATTCGGGATTAAAGGGGACTTTTACAGAGTATGATGCAGATCATAAAGCAATTGTAACTTATAAGATGGATTATGAGAAATTTATTTATCGTGTATTCAAATACAAGTTTGATGGATTTTATTTTGAAAAAAGTGAATAATCCATAAAAATGATATAGAAGTCTTTACGGATAAGGATTTATCCGCTAAAATGGAAGCGTCGGTTTTGCCGGCGCTTTTGTAATGCTATGCGTTCATAAGGAGCTGCCAGTGGCAGGTCCTGTAGATAACAAAAAGAAAAGAGGAAAATAAAATGACAAATCCAATCGTAACAATTGAGATGGAAAATGGAGATATTATGAAAGCAGAACTGTACCCGGAAGTTGCTCCGAATACAGTTAATAATTTTGTTTCACTGGTGAAGAAAGGTTATTATGACGGACTGATCTTTCACCGTGTCATCAATGGATTTATGATCCAGGGAGGATGCCCGGACGGAACAGGAATGGGAGGCCCGGGATACACAATTAAAGGAGAGTTTGCTCAGAACGGTTTCGCAAATAATCTTGCACATACAGAAGGTGTACTTTCTATGGCAAGAGCTATGCATCCGGATTCAGCAGGTTCACAGTTCTTTATCATGCATAAAGCTGCACCACATCTGGACGGTGCATATGCTGCATTTGGTAAGATCATCGAAGGAATGGATATTGTAAATAAGATTGCTGAGACAGATACAGACTACAGTGACAGACCGCTTGATGAGCAGAAGATGAAAAAAGTAACCGTTGATACAATGGGAACAGAGTATCCGGAACCGGAAAAAGCATAAGAAAAACATAAAAAAAAGAAACGAAACAGCAGAATCATAGCAACTTCCAACACATATGACGCGGAGGAAAATAAAAGATGGAAATGATCCAGACAGAAAAATTAGTATATGAATATGAAAAACGTGATGAAGAAGGCAATGTGATTGGAACATCGCGTGCTATTGATGAAGTGGATATTGAAGCAAAAGAAGGACAGTTTATAGCAGTTCTCGGACACAATGGTTCCGGTAAATCAACGCTTGCGAAGCATTTAAACGCAATTTTAGTTCCGACAGAAGGTTCCGTATGGGTGAATGGAAAGAATACAAGTAATCCAGAAGAACTCTGGGACGTAAGACAGTCGGCAGGAATGGTGTTTCAGAATCCGGATAATCAGATCATCGGTACTGTAGTAGAAGAAGATGTAGGATTTGGTCCGGAAAATCTGGGAGTTCCGACAGATGAGATCTGGCAGCGTGTAGAAGAAAGCCTGAAAGCAGTTGGAATGATCGAGTACAGACATCATTCTCCGAATAAGCTTTCCGGTGGACAGAAGCAGAGGGTTGCAATTGCAGGGGTTGTAGCAATGGAACCCAAATGCATCGTTATGGATGAGCCAACGGCGATGCTTGATCCGGTTGGAAGAAAAGAAGTCTTAAAGACGGTCCACAAACTCAGAAAACAGAAGAATGTTACAGTAATTCTGATTACGCATTATATGGAAGAAGTAGTAGATGCGGATAAGATCTTTGTAATGGATCACGGCAAAGTTGTGATGGAGGGAACTCCGAAAGAGATATTCTCAAGGGTGGATGAGCTTAAGAGCTATCGCCTGGATGTACCACAGGTGACAATCCTGGCAGATGAACTTCGAAAACGTGGACTGGATATTCCAAAAGGAATCTTAAGAAAAGAAGAACTGGTAGAAGCAATTACGCATTTACAACAATAGAACATTTGATGTGAGAAATGGTGAGAAGAAATGACAGACATTGCAATTAAGATAGAACATTTGAATTATGTATACAGTCCCGGGACTGCATACGAAAAACATGCACTCAAAGACATTTGCCTGGAGATTCCACACGGTGAATTTGTGGGAATCATCGGTCATACCGGATCGGGGAAATCGACTCTGATCCAGCATCTGAACGGACTTGTGAAAGCAACGGACGGTGCGCTGTATTATAATGGAGAGAACATTTACCAAAATGGATATGATATGCGTGCACTCCGTAATCAGGTAGGACTGGTGTTCCAGTATCCGGAGTATCAGTTGTTCGAGATTGACGTACTGACAGATGTGTGCTTTGGACCGAAAAACCAGGGGCTGAGCAAAGAAGAGTGTGAAAAGCGTGCGTTGGAAGCACTGAAACTGGTAGGATTGAAAGAAAAATATTATAAATCTTCTCCGTTCGAGCTCTCGGGCGGTCAGAAACGAAGAGTAGCGATCGCAGGAGTTCTGGCAATGCGTCCGAAAGTGCTGGTTCTTGACGAGCCGACGGCGGGACTTGATCCAAAGGGAAGAGATGACATTCTGGATCAGATCGCATACCTGCATAAGCAGAGTGATATGACGGTCATTCTGGTATCACATAGTATGGAAGATATTGCAAGATATGCAGACCGGATCATTGTGATGAACAAAGGGTCTGTAATGTATAATGGTGCGCCGAAAGAGGTATTTGCACATTATCAGGAACTGGAAAAAATCGGACTTGCAGCTCCGCAGGTGACGTATATCATGCATGATCTGAAAGAAAAAGGTTTACCAGTCAAGGTAAATGTAACGACTGTAGAAGAAGCGGCAGATGAGATTATGCAGGCACTGGAGAAGAAGATATGATAAGAGATATTACAATCGGACAATATTATCCGGCAAAGAGTGTATTACACAGATTAGATCCAAGAGTGAAACTGGTGGGGACGCTGTTATATCTGATTTCATTGTTTTTATTCAACAGCATTCCGGGATATGTGATGACAACATTGTTCTTGATCATTATTATTAAAATGTCAAGAGTTCCGTTTTCCTTTATTGTAAGGGGATTGAAACCAGTCATCATGCTTCTGATGATTACAGTGTTGTTCAATCTGTTTCTTACAAGAGACGGGGCAGTACTGTTTCACGCGTGGATCTTCACGATTACAGAAGGGGGATTAAGGACTGCGGTATATATGGCAATTCGTCTGATCTACCTGATCATCGGCTCGTCGCTTATGACATTTACAACGACTCCGAACGAGCTGACAGATGGAATCGAAGAGTTACTTGGACCACTGAACAAGATCCATGTTCCGGTACATGAGATTGCGATGATTATGTCGATTGCACTCCGCTTTATTCCAATCCTTCTGGAAGAGACCGATAAGATCATGAAAGCACAGATCGCAAGAGGAGCTGATCTGGAAAGCGGTAATATGATTCAGAAAGCAAAGAGTATGATACCGATTCTGGTTCCGTTGTTCGTATCGGCATTCCGAAGAGCCAATGATCTGGCAATGGCGATGGAAGCGAGATGTTACCGTGGCGGCGAAGGACGCACAAAGATGAAACCGTTAAAATATCATAAAGAAGACAGAATGGCATATATTACTGTAATTGCTTATGTGATTTTGGTGGTGGTGATCGGAAGATGCGTGCCGGTGCATATTTGGGTGTTTTAAAATGTATACAGGGACGGAGGAATTAAAAAACCTCCGTCCCAAATTTATGTAATCTTGTTACTAAAAAATAATTGTATCAGATTGTGTGGAGGTCATCATGAAAAGAATCAGAATATTCGTAGCATATGATGGAACTAATTACTGCGGCTGGCAGGTCCAGCCAAATGGAGTTACGATTGAAGAAAAACTGAATAAATCATTAGCAAGACTTACCGGGGAAGAAATCAGAATTATCGGGGCAAGCAGGACTGATTCAGGGGTACACGCACTGGGAAATGTAGCGGTATTCGATACAGAATCTTCCATTCCGCCTGAGAGATTTGCGTATGCATTGAACCAGAGGCTTCCGGAAGATATTGTAGTAGTAAGGTCCGATGAAGTTCCGGCAGACTGGCATCCGAGATATCAGGAGAATATTTCAAAGACTTATGAATATCATATATACAATGCGGCGGTACCAAATCCGTTAAAGACAAGATATTGTACGTTCGTATCGTTTCCAATGGATGTTGAGGCTATGCGTGCCGGTGCAAAATATTTGGTTGGAGAACATGATTTTGTAAGCTTCTGTAATATCAGAACGAATACGCAGGATACCGTCCGGACGGTGTATGATTTGATAATTGAGAAAAAAGACGATGAAATCGTGCTTCGTGTTACAGGAAATGGTTTCCTTTATAATATGGTTCGTATTATTGCGGGAGTCCTGATCCGCGTTGGCAGAGGATTCTATGCTCCGGAAAAGGTGAAGGAAATTCTGGATGCAAAAGTTCATACTTCAGAGGGAGCGACGGCACCACCGAATGGGCTTGTGCTTATGAAGATAGATTATAATTAATCTTCTATACAAGAAAGTTATTGGTAAAAATAGATTATAAATAATCAATGAAAGGTCGGAAATTTGGACAATACACAGAAAATAATCGGAATAACGTACAAAAATAAAAAATAATGCCATCAAAAGTTAAGAATATGTTAAGATATACCTGTCTGACATGAATTTGACAAAGTCGGACGGAAGGAGAGAATTTATGGAAATGTTATTGTACCTTGTTCCGGTATTTGGAATTCTTGGACTTCTTTTTGCAGCTTATCTGGCAGCAAGAGTAGGAAGACAGGACGCCGGAAACGACAGAATGAAAGAAATTGCCGCTGCTATCAGTGACGGTGCGCAGGCATTTCTGACAGCAGAGTATAAGATTCTGATCATCTTCGTTGCTGTATTATTTATACTCATCGGAGTAGGAATCGGGAACTGGATCACTGCTGTATGCTTCGTAGTAGGAGCTCTGTTCTCTACGCTTGCAGGTTACTGTGGAATGAAAGTAGCTACTAAGGCAAATGTAAGAACTGCAAATGCAGCAAAAGAAAAAGGAATGAATAAAGCACTCTCAATTGCATTCTCCGGTGGAGCTGTAATGGGTATGTGTGTAGCTGGTTTTGGCGTGTTTGGTGTCAGCATGATTTACATTCTGACTAAAAACGTTGATATTATTACAGGATTTAGTTTAGGAGCTTCTTCAATCGCTCTGTTTGCCCGTGTTGGTGGTGGTATCTATACAAAAGCTGCTGACGTAGGAGCTGACCTTGTAGGTAAAGTGGAAGCTGGTATTCCGGAAGATGACCCGCGTAACCCGGCCGTTATTGCTGACAATGTAGGAGATAACGTAGGTGACGTTGCAGGTATGGGAGCAGACCTTTTTGAGTCTTATGTAGGAGCACTCGTTTCTGCACTGACACTTGGAATCGTGTATTATAAAGCTGAGGGAGCAATCTTCCCGCTTCTGATCGCAGGACTCGGACTGGTTGCATCTATCCTTGGAACATTCTTTGTAAAAGGTGATGAGAATTCAAACCCACACAAAGCATTAAAGACTGGTTCTTATGTAGCAAGTGCACTGGTACTGATCGTATCCTGTGTACTCAGTAAAGTATTCTTCGGAGACTTTAAGGCAGCAATCGCTATCGTAGCTGGTCTGATCGTAGGACTTCTGATCGGTATCATTACAGAAGTATATACGTCCGGAGATTACAAATCAGTAAAAGAAATCGCAGAACAGTCAGAGACTGGATCTGCAACAACCATCATCAGTGGTCTCGCAGTAGGTATGAAATCTACAGCAATCCCGATCCTTTTGATCTGCGTTGGTATCTTTATTGCTTACCAGACATGCGGACTTTACGGTATCGCGCTTGCCGCTGTAGGAATGCTTTCTACAACAGCCATCACAGTAGCTGTAGATGCTTATGGACCGATCGCTGACAATGCCGGTGGTATTGCAGAGATGTCCGAGCTTGATCCACACGTTCGTCAGATCACTGACAAACTGGATGCCGTTGGTAACACAACAGCAGCTATGGGTAAAGGTTTTGCTATCGGATCTGCAGCCCTGACAGCACTTGCTCTGTTCGTATCTTACGCAGAAGCAGTACATCTTAAGTCAATTGATATCCTTGACTCACGTGTAATCATCGGAATGCTGATCGGTGGAATGCTTCCGTTCTTGTTCTCAGCTATGACAATGTCATCTGTATCAAGAGCAGCATACCAGATGATCGAAGAAGTAAGACGTCAGTTCAAGACAATGCCTGGAATCATGAAGGGTACAGAAAAACCAGATTACAAGTCATGCGTTGCAATCTCAACAACAGCAGCATTAAAAGAAATGCTGGTTCCTGGTGTCATGGCAGTACTTGCACCGCTGGTAGTCGGAATCCTTCTTGGACCTTCTGCACTTGGCGGACTTCTTGCAGGAGCACTTGTAACAGGTGTTATGATGGCAATCTTCATGTCTAATGCAGGTGGAGCATGGGATAACGCTAAGAAATACATTGAAGATGGAAACCACGGTGGAAAAGGAAGCGAGGCTCATAAAGCAGCTGTAGTTGGAGACACTGTAGGTGATCCGTTCAAAGATACATCAGGACCATCTATCAACATCCTGATCAAACTGATGACAGTTGTATCACTGGTATTTGCACCACTGTTCCTGTCAATCGGCGGATTATTATAAGAACATTTTAGAATAATCATAAAAAGCAGACGATATCTGTACCATCCGGTACAGATATCGTTTTTTACTCTACTATGTGTACAAGAAGAAATTGTCTGCAATCCAAATATCTATAATGAGCAGCAGGCAGCAGAGTTTGCGGGTGATTTATAAAAAGTTGAGAAAAATATTAGAATTGGGGGACTGGCAACCACCCGCTGTTTGTGATAATATATGTGTCGGGACTTTTATTAATTTTGAAAATAGATAGAAAAGAGGCAATAAACATGACAAAAGTAGATATTATTTCAGGATTCCTCGGAGCAGGAAAAACTACATTTATCAAAAAGCTGCTCAGTGATGTATGGGCAGGAGAGAAACTTGTGCTGATCGAGAATGAATTTGGCGAGATCGGTATCGATGGCGGATTCTTAAAAGATGCAGGAATCGAGATTACAGAGATGAACTCAGGATGCATCTGCTGTACACTGGTTGGTGACTTCAGCAAAGCTCTGGTAAAAGTATTAGATGAGTATCATCCGGACCGTGTAATCATTGAGCCATCAGGAGTTGGGAAATTATCTGACGTAGCAAGAGCAATTGAAGCTGTAGAAAAAGATGCGGACATTGAAATTGACGGAAGAATCACAGTTGTAGATGGTAAAAAGGCAAAAATGTACATGAAGAACTTTGGAGAATTCTTCAAAGATCAGGTAGAGCATGCGTCAACAATCGTAGTAAGCCGTACACAGATGATGACAGATGAAAAAGTAGAAGAATGCGTACACACACTTCGTGAAGAAAATGCAGAAGCAACGATCATCTCTACACCATGGGATGAGCTTGGCAAAGAGGCAATCAGTCATGCACTGACAAAGGGTGCTGAGATTGAGAGCCTGTTTGAAGATCATGAAGATCACGATCATGATCACGACCATTGTGACCACGATCACCATGACCATCATGATCACGACCATTGTGACCATGATCACCATGACCACGATCATGATCACTGCGATCACGATCATCATGACCACGATCATCATGACCATGATCACGATTGCTGCTGTGGACACGATCACGATCATCATCACCATCATCATGCAGATGATGTGTTTACAAGCTGGGGCAAAGAGACTGTTCATAAATATACCGAAGAAGAACTGGATTATCTGCTGAAGGCACTGTCAGAGACAACATCTTACGGAACAATTCTTCGTTCCAAAGGTATTATCCAGATGACAGACGGATCGTGGAAACAGTTCGACTTAGTACCGGAAGAGTACGAAGTAAGAGAAGGACAGCCGGACTACACAGGACGTATCTGTGTAATCGGAACAGACCTGAAAGAGGACGACCTTCTGAAATTATTCCACGTATAGGATACTAATAATTGGCTCCATATTATTATGGAGCCAAAAATCACAATATAACCATAAAAGAAAGAGGTGCGAGTATGGCAACACCTATGTTTATCGTTACGGGATTCTTAGACAGTGGTAAGACAACCATGATCAAGGATACCCTGATGGAACAGGAATGGATTGAACCGGGACTTACACTGTTACTTCTCTGTGAAGAAGGAGAAGAAGAGTATCCGGAAGAATATTTAAAAGAAAAAAATATGGCAGTTCTGAAAATCGAAGAATTTGACCAGTTGAACACTGTATTTTTCAAAAACTGTGAAAGAAACTATCATCCGGCACAGATTATCATCGAGTACAATGGAATGTGGAAGCTGGAGGATCTGCTTTCAATCAGATACCCGAGAAGTTTCGAACTTCAGGGAGTATACTCTACCGTAAATGGTACAACACTGGATATGTATCTGATGAATATGAGAAATATGCTGATGGAACAGCTCACAGAGTCTGAGCTGATCGTTGTTAACAGATGTGCAGATGGTGTTAACAGATCCGGATTCAGACGTGCACTGAAGGTACAGAATCCGATGGCACAGCTGATCTTTGAAGATATGCAAGGCAAGATCATCGAGCCATCCGAAGAAGATCTTCCATATGATGTAAAAGGAGACAAGATCGTACTGGATGATGTTGATTTTGGTGTGTGGTATGTGGATGCATATGATCATCCGGAATTATATCTGCATAAAGAAATCGACTTCAAAGGACAGATCTTCCGCCCGAAGGGAATGCCGGACAATATGTTCGTTCCGGTCAGAGAGATCATGACATGCTGTGCGGAAGATGTACGTTATTACGGATATCCATGCAAAGCAGAAAAGAAGATCGATGTAAAAGCAAAATCCTGGATGCAGATCCGTGCAAGGTTCGAGTACGAGGCAGTAAGTTCCTTTGGAAATAAACAGCCGGTACTGTATCTGATCGATATGGAACCAGCCGCAGAGCCGGAAGATAAGGTTGTGTATTTAGGGTAATTGGGATTTAATTCAGAAAGGCACGACGACCCGGACCTGCATAAAAAGTAGGAAGCCGTTCCTGTTCAGGTTCCGTCGGCGGGAAATACTAAAGCGTCAAAATTATGCTAAAAACGGGCTTCCGAAATTTGCAACTCGCCATTCGGCTCAAACAGGCAAATTTCGAAAACCCAACGCATAATTTTGACGCTTAACTATTTCCAACACCTTCTTCACATTCACTGGAACGGCTTTCTACTTTTTATTCCGTGGGTGTCGAATGCCTTACAAATTAAATGGCAAATGCGTAACCGTAGTGGCTTCCACCGGGTTGGACTTCCGGGCATTTCATTTATTAACATCCACAGCCAGTCACGACTTGAAGGAAACAATAATCCTTATCCATTGTTTCCTTCAAGGACTGAGAGGCCGCTTCTCCAGTTAATAAATTAAATCCCAAGAATTACAGAATATCAATATATTCTCCGGCCAAAGCTTTATTCATACTTCTGACTGCACAGAATTTTCCGCACATACTGCAGGTATCACTATGATCATCTTCCGGGCTTCGGCTGTCACGGATGGCTTTGGCTGTTTCAGGGTCTAATGCACAGGCATACTGTGCGTCCCAGTCAAGTTTCTGACGTGCTTCAGCCATTTTATCATCAATATCACGTGCTCCGGGAACACCTTTGGCGATGTCGGCAGCATGGGCAGCAATCTTGGAAGCAATGATCCCCTGTTTTACGTCATCTACATTAGGAAGCGCCAGATGTTCTGCAGGTGTTACATAACATAAGAATGCAGCACCATTCATAGCAGCAACTGCACCACCGATAGCGGATGTGATGTGATCGTAACCTGGAGCAATATCCGTAACAAGAGGGCCAAGTACATAGAACGGAGCACCCATGCAGATACTCTGCTGTACTTTCATGTTGGCAGCAACCTGATCAAGCGGTACATGTCCCGGTCCTTCTACCATTACCTGTACATTGTGGTCCCATGCACGTTTTGTAAGTTCTCCAAGACGCACCAGTTCTTCAATCTGGCATACATCGGTAGCATCGGCCAGACATCCAGGGCGGCATGCATCACCAAGGGAGATAGTAACATCATATTCTTCGCAGATATCGAGAATCTCATCATAGTGTTCGTAGAAAGGATTTTCTTCTCCGGTCATACACATCCATGCAAATACAAGACTTCCGCCACGGCTTACAATATTCATTTTACGTTTGTGTTTTTTTATCTGTTCAATCGTTTTACGTGTAATTCCGCAGTGAAGTGTGACAAAGTCCACGCCATCTTCTGCGTGAAGACGGACAACGTCGATGAAGTCCTGCGCAGTCAGAGTTGCAAGATCTCTTTGATAGTGGATGACACTGTCGTATACAGGAACAGTACCGATCATAGCAGGACATTCAGAAGTCAGTTTGCGACGGAACGGCTGTGTATCTCCATGGCTGGAAAGATCCATGATCGCTTCCGCACCGAGTTCTACTGCGCTCATTACTTTCTGCATCTCAATATTATAATCTTTGCAGTCACGGGAAACTCCGAGATTGACATTGATCTTTGTGCGGAGCATGCTTCCGACACCTTCCGGGTTCAGTGCTTTATGATTCTTGTTAGCACAGATTGCAACCTTTCCTTCAGCGACAAGCTTCATCAGTTTATTAGTTTCCATATGTTCTTTTTCAGCTACTGTTTTGATTTCCGGGGTGAGAATCCCCTTACGAGCTGCATCCATCTGGGTTGTGTAGTTTCTCATGTTGTTTTGCCTCCATTCGTATATGTGAATTATATAATTTTGACGTCAGCAAAACACGGACAGCGTACACGAGAAAAGCTACGGTTCCATGCATATGAATAGATGCGGAAAGGAACGTAACTGTTTAGCTACACTACCAGCGAATATAAGATTATGCTGACGCCTTCAACGGAGATGTATTAATGACTGTAAGATAAGAAAGTCATTAATGGAATACTCCGGTGATTACAGATTGATTCTGCATTTTCTTGTGCGGTACAAGGTGGTGTCCCCAATGTATCGCATGTAACTGTTCGGAAATTTTGCAGTTACGGATTAAGAAGTCGGAAAAAGCTGTGCCATTACTCCACTTTTCTGGAATACTGAAATCAGCAGGAATGCCAGGATACTTCCGGCTACTGTTGAGATTAGGAATGGGATCACATAGATAAATAATCCTGCCGGTGCTGCTCCCATAAGGAATAAAGCAACCGGATAAGCAGCAATTCCTCCGAGAATACCTGTTCCAAGTGCTTCTGCAAGACAAGTAAGGCTTAAATTCTTACATTTCTTGTAAACAAGTCCACAGCAGAGAGCTCCGATCATACTACCCGGGAAAGCCATCAGACTTCCGATTCCAGGTATATTGCGCAGAAGGCTTGCACAGAATGCAATTCCAACGCCCCAGCCGGGACCAAGAAGTACGGCTGCAAAGATATTTACCATATGTTGAACCGGTGCACATTTACTTCCGGCTACAGGAAAGCTTAAAAAGCTTCCAACGATGGCAAGAGCGGTGAGAACACCTGCAAGTGCCAGTTTTTTTGTGTTTGTTGTCTGTTTCATAACTTGAGTCTCCTTTCAAATGAAAAAAAGGATCCTCACCTGAGTGAAGATCCTACCAGCTGTCCGAAGTAAAAAGAGATGCAAGGGCATCTCAATCATTACATGGTATCAATTCCCTCCGTTGGCATTATCCAAATCAGGTTTAAACGGGTCGAAACGGTAATACGTCTCCTCTCAGCCGGTTCTGACCAGCTCCCCTTTGACAATATTTAGTTCTTTGTCTGATGCTATTATGAACCGAAAAAGTGAAAAATGCAAGAGGAAAATTTGAAGCAAAAAGAGAAAAAATTTAAATCAGGTTTAAAATTATAAGAAGCTGTATTGAAAAATAAATAGAAAAACAATACAACTTTTCATTTTTATATATTATTACATAAAAAACAGAAGAAAAAGATTGGGTATACTGCGAATTGTATTGTGACATGTATTGTTGTATATTAAGTGCATGAAGAAAAAGTACTGATCAGAGCAATGATAATCAGAACACTGTAAGTGATAACGGTAATTATGGTTAATTGTATGGAGAGGTCACGGGCGAATGAAAAAATTTGAAAAAATCGTAACCTGGATTCAGGAGGAAGTCAGGTCGGGAAGAATGGTTTCCGGGGAGAAGCTTCCTTCGGAACAGGAACTATCTGAACAATTCCAGGTCAGTCGTCAGACGGTACGACGGGCATTGGAAGAATTAGTAAAAGAGAATATTGTGGAAAGCAGACGCGGAAGTGGCTCTTATATATGTGAAGATGCGGGAATGCTTCTTGGAAATACAGAAAGAAGAGCAGATCATGAAGAAAAACGAATCGCAGTAATGCTGACGTATATCGATACCTATATTTTTCCTGTTATTATCCGGGAAATTGAAAAAAAGGTAACACAGGCAGGCGGAATACTTCAAATTGCAATGACAGACAATTCTGTAGCAAAGGAGCGGATGCATCTGGAAGAATTTTTAAGAACAAGAAGAATTGATGGTTTGATCGCAGAGCCTGTAAAAAGTGGGCTTCCGAATCCGAATTTAGATTTATATCAGAAATTACAAAAATCAGGAATACCGGTTGTGTTTGTGAATAGTTTCTATGAGAATCTCACAATTCCACATGTCAGTCTGGATGATGAGAAAGCTGGATATCTTGCAACAAAACATCTTTTAGAATGTGGACATACAAGAATCGCCGGAATCTTCAAGGCGGATGACGGGCAGGGAAGAATGCGATATGCAGGATATACAAAGGCACTCATGGAGCATTCACATAAAATCAAGAATCGGCAGATTTTATGGATTGATTCAGAAGATATCCGTGAGATGGAGTTGGTAAGTGAAAGGATTTTAAAGCGGTTAAACGGATGTACAGCCTGTGTCTGTTACAATGATGAGATTGCAAGTAAACTGGTCAAGGTATTGCAAAGTGCGGAAATCAAAGTCCCAGATCAGATTTCCGTTATTGGAATCGACAATTCCAGTCTTGCAAGATTTTGTGAAGTACCGATCACATCGGTGAATAATCCAGCGAATGAGATTGGAAAATGTGCAGCACAGATTATATTAGATAAGATTGATAAAAATATGGAAATGTACTCAGCGGAATTTGCACCGGAACTTGTGATGCGAAATTCTGTGAAATTATATAATGAAGTCATGTAGACAGCAGACGAAAGGAGAAGAACAATGTTAGAACAGTTAAAAAAAGAAGTGTATGAGGCAAATATGCTGCTTCCAAAATACGATCTGGTTACATTTACATGGGGAAATGTAAGTGGAATCGATCGAGAAAGCGGACTTTTTGTTATTAAACCAAGTGGAGTTGAATATGATAAGCTGACTCCTGAAGATATGGTAGTTGTTGATCTGAACGGAAATAAAGTAGAGGGACGTTACAATCCATCTTCCGATACACCGACACATGTTGTTCTTTATAATCGTTTTCCAAAAATCGGTGGTGTTGTACATACACATTCTGCATGGGCAACAAGCTGGGCACAGGCAGGAAGAGATATTCCATGTTACGGAACAACACATGCAGATTACATCTATGGAGAAATCCCATGTGTGCGTAATCTGACGAAAGAAGAGATTGAGGAAGCATATGAGAAGAACACAGGAGTTCTGATTGCAGATGAGTTTGAAGCTAAGAAGAAAGATTATATTGCAGTTCCGGCAGTTCTTTGTAAGAATCATGGTGTATTTACATGGGGGAAAGATGCACACGAAGCAGTTCACAATGCAGTTGTTGCAGAAGAAGTTGCAAAGATGGCAGCAAGATGTGAGATGATCAATCCGCAGGTAAAACCGGCTCCGCAGGAACTTCAGGATAAGCATTACTATAGAAAACACGGTGCAAATGCCTATTACGGACAGAATACAGAAAAATAAGAACTGTCAAGTATAACACAGTAACAAATTAAGTGATAAATAAAAAATAACTATAAACATTTTATTACAAGGAGGACACAAAAATGTTAAAGAAGAAAGAGTACAAATTCTGGTTTTGCACAGGTTCACAGGATCTTTACGGAGATGAATGTCTGGCGCATGTAGCAGAGCATGCCAAAATTATTGTAGAGAAGCTCAATGAGTCTGGAGTTCTTCCATATGAAGTTGTATGGAAACCAACATTGATCACAAACGAACTGATCCGTAAGACTTTTAATGAAGCTAATATTGATGATGAATGTGCCGGTGTCATTACATGGATGCATACATTCTCTCCTGCAAAATCATGGATTCTTGGACTTCAGGAGTTCAGAAAACCACTGCTTCACCTTCATACACAGTTCAATATGGAGATCCCATATGACACGATTGATATGGATTTCATGAATGAGAACCAGTCAGCACATGGTGGACGTGAGTTCGGACACATTTTCACAAGACTTGGAATTGAGAGAAAAGTTGTTGTTGGACACTGGTCAGACGAGAAGGTCCAGGAGAAGATCGCTTCCTGGATGCGTACAGCAGTTGGTGTGCTCGAAAGCAGCCATGTACGTGTCATGAGAGTTGCAGACAACATGAGAAATGTTGCTGTTACTGAAGGTGACAAAGTAGAGGCACAGATTAAATTCGGATGGGAAGTAGATGCTTATCCGGTAAATGAAATCGCAGAGTCTGTAGATGCTGTAAGCGCAGCAGATGTAAATATATTAGTAGAAGAGTATTATGACAAATATGAGATCCTTCTTGAAGGAAGAGATCCGGAAGAGTTCAGAAAACATGTTGCTGTTCAGGCACAGATTGAGCTTGGATTCGAGCGTTTCCTTGAGGAGAAAAACTATCAGGCAATCGTTACACATTTTGGAGATCTCGGTGCACTCAAACAGCTTCCTGGACTTGCGATCCAGCGTCTGATGCAGAAGGGATATGGATTTGGAGCTGAAGGAGACTGGAAGACAGCAGCTATGGTTCGTATCATGAAGATCATGACAGAAGGCATGAAAGATGCAAAAGGAACATCGATGCTGGAAGATTATACATATAATTTTGTGCCTGGAAAAGAAGGAATCCTTCAGGCTCATATGCTTGAGATCTGCCCATCTATCGCAGATGGTCCGATCAGTATCAAGGTAAATCCACTTTCTATGGGAGACAGAGAAGATCCTGCAAGACTTGTATTTACATCAAAAGAAGGAAAAGGTATCGCAACATCACTGATCGATCTTGGAGACCGTTTCCGTCTGATCATCAATACAGTTGATTGTAAGAAAAATGAAAAACCAATGCCGAAACTTCCGGTAGCAACAAACTTCTGGACACCGGAGCCGGATCTCGCAACAGGAGCTGAAGCCTGGATTCTTTGCGGTGGTGCACATCATACAGCATTCTCTTATGATATCACTGCAGAACAGATGGGTGACTGGGCAGCAATGATGGGAATCGAAGCTGTATATATTGATAAAGATACAACAATCCGTAATCTGAAAAATGAACTCAGATGGAATGAACTTGCATTTAGAAAATAAAAAATCATTAAGAGGATAACCTTCAATACTTAAAAATTCATCGAAAAATCATTGAAATGAAGAAAACGAAAAGGTATAATATCTAATTAGAAAAAAAGTCTCCGTAAATCTGTCCGTTAAGAAAATGCAAAGCAGACGGATCTGCGGAGCAAAAAGGAGTTTAAGTATGAGTATTAAAATTGGTATTTTAGGTTATGGTAATCTTGGAAGAGGCGTTGAGTGCGCAGTAAAGCAGAATGATGATATGGAGCTTGTGGCAGTGTTCACAAGAAGAAATCCGGAAGATGTCAAGATTCTGACAGAGACTGCGACAGTTTGTAATGTAGCAGACGTAGAAGACTGGAAAGATAAGATTGACGTTATGATAATTTGCGGAGGAAGCGCAACAGACCTTCCAAAACAGACACCTGTTTACGCAAAGATGTTCAATGTAATCGATAGTTTTGATACACATGCAAGAATCCCGGAGCATTTTGCAAATGTAGATGCAGCCGCAAAAGAAGGCGGACATGTAGGAATCATCTCCGTAGGCTGGGATCCGGGAATGTTCTCACTGAACAGACTGTATGCGAATGCGATTCTTCCGGATGGAAATGATTACACATTCTGGGGCAAAGGTGTAAGCCAGGGACATTCTGATGCAATCCGCAGAGTTGAAGGTGTCAAAGACGGAAAGCAGTACACAATTCCGGTAGAGGCTGCACTGGAAGCTGTAAGAAATGGAGAGAATCCGGAACTTACAACAAGACAGAAGCATACAAGAGAGTGTTTCGTAGTACTGGAAGAGGGAGCAGATTCTGCAAAGGTTGAAGAAGAGATCAAGACCATGCCGAACTATTTCTCCGATTATGATACAACAGTACATTTTATCAGTGAGGAAGAACTGAAGGCGAACCACAGTGGAATCCCGCATGGTGGATTTGTACTCCGCAGCGGAAAGACAGGCTGGAATCAGGAGAACAGTCATCTGATCGAATACAGTCTGAAGTTGGATTCCAACCCGGAATTTACTTCTTCTGTACTGATTGCATATGCAAGGGCAGCATACAGACTTGCCAAAGAAGGACAGTCAGGATGCAAGACCGTTTTTGATATTGCTCCTGCATATTTAAGTGCAAAGAGTGGAGAAGAACTGAGAAAGAATCTGCTGTAA